>Ga0172378_10005569_pt1 | contig 11772 bp, 5 predicted proteins | sample GrowelOW332metaG_FD_119755 | JGI IMG/M metagenome (GOLD analysis project Ga0172378, IMG submission 119755) | Groundwater microbial communities from an aquifer near a municipal landfill in Southern Ontario, Canada - Pumphouse #3_1 metaG | ecosystem: Environmental > Aquatic > Deep subsurface >... | reverse complement strand
TCCATCAATTTCAGCAACATCGTTAAATTCGTGAACTTCATTTTCACCTAATTTTTCGCTATCTTTTTTTGCGTATTCTTTTAAATTTCCTCTAGCAACAATACTAGCTTCAGCGTTATTAAAATTTTCATCATTTAGTAATTCTTTTTCAAAAGTTACGTTTTCTTGTTTTTTTGAAGCGGAGACTTTTTCACCATCAAGTTTAGATTTTTTATCTAAAACTTTTTTAACATTTTTACTTGGCATTTTTAATTACTCCCTTCTTAGCAACAGTTTCAGCAATTTCGCTTTTTATCTTTTCAATATCTTCGAATTCAGCTGCTTCTTTTAAAGCTACTTCAATACGAGTTTTAACGATTTTTGGCATTTCAACTTCTGGAGCTTCCTTATAAAGTAACCATGTTGAAGCAAAATGAGTATCACTAACCTTAAAGAATGGAGGTTCATACTCAAAATCAATCTTCATCGCATATTTACTACGTAAAGCAAAAGCATCACCTTTTGGAGGATAAAGCATGTCTGGAGGTGTTCCAGGAATAGCTTCAAGCTTTTCTTTCGAGTTAATATCAGGAATAGATGATAATAAAGCCCATGTATATGGATGTTTTGGTTCGAAGAAGACTTCATCAACCTTACCATATTCAACAATTTTACCAGCGTACATAACTGCAACACGGTCAGCCATGTTTGCAACAACACCTAAATCGTGAGTAATAAAGATACAACTAAGATTTCTTTCACGTTTTAATTTATTAATTAATTCAAGGATTTGTGCTTGAATTGTAACGTCAAGAGCGGTTGTAGGTTCATCACAGATTAAGATTTCTGGATTAGCAGTTAAAGCGATAGCAATAACGATTCTTTGACGCATACCACCTGAGAATTCAAATGGATATTGTTTAAATCGTCTTTCTGGTAATGGAATACCAACTTCTTTCATAACTTCAAGCGCTTTACGTTTTGCTTCTTTTTTAGTTACTTTTGTTTTGTTAATAAATTCTTCTTTAATATCAAAGATTTTCTTATCAATAGCAGAGATATTCTTAAGGAATTCACTATATTTTTCATCAGTAATTTCTTTAAATTCAATCTTATCTTTAACAACTTTAGAAACAGAGTTTTCTTTAAACTTTGTATCGTTCTTTTGTTTGATTTTCTTCATCTTTTCGTTGTAACGCATGATCGAATGAATTTCTTCTTGCTTTTCAACGCCTAAACTTGCATCATAAGCGGCTAATTCTTGAGTTAAAGCTAATTTATCTTTTTCAAGAACGGCTAACTTACTATCACGTTTAGAAACTAAATCTTTTTCATAAACTTCAACATCTTTTTTAGCTGATTTTTTACGTAAAGCTAAAATTTCTTTAAGAACTGGTCTTTCAAGTTTTTCATTTGCAATAATAATCTTTTTCTTTTCTTGAAGATAATTATTAATTACTTGAACTTTACCAATCTTGTCATCAGTTGAAAAAATAACATTATTTTTATAAGAATTAACAAGATCAACTAAAGCAGTAATGCCTTTAATCTTGTTATCATATTTTTTAAGACGTAACTCAACTGGAACATTGTCGATGTTAGCTTCTTTAAGAGAAGTTAATTGATTTTTATGTTCGCTTGCTGAATCAAGTTCAGTTTGATAAGCGACTAAATCATTTTCAAAACCATGTAAAATAGTTTCAATATATGAATCTAATTTAATGTCTAATTCTTCAAGAGTTTTAGTGGCTTCAACCTTTTTCTTTTCATTAGTTAATTGTTTTTGTAATGAAAGGAATTGTTTGATTGTCTTCTTGTTTTCTAAAACTTGGTTATAAGCTAAAGTTTCTTCGTAATTCTTATTGGCTTCGATATTTCTTAAAGCGGTTAAATCACTACTAATAAGATCAGCATAACGACGTTTTAAAATATTACTATTAATTAAACTGGTTTCGATAATTTGTTTACCAACTTTAACAATTGGATTGAGCGCACTTAAAGGATCTTGGAAAATCATTCCAATTTTATTTCCTCTAATACGATGGAAATCTTCTTCAGAAACACGAACTAAATCTTCACCTTCATATAAGATTTGTCCACTGGAAATAATCGCATTGTTCGATAAAATTCCCATAATAGACTTGCTGGTAACACTCTTTCCACTGCCAGATTCTCCAACAATACAAAGAGTTTCGCCTTTATAAAGATCAAAAGAAACACCACGAACAGCTTGAACCAAACCATTGTCACTTTTAAAGTTAACTTGGAGGTTCTTAACACTTAATATTTTATTATCTTCGGTATAGATATTTTTTTCTTTTTGTGCCATAACTACTCGCTTCCCTTTAATGATGGATTAAATGCATCTCTTAAACCATTACCAAATAAATTAAATGAAATCATCATAAACGCCATTACTAATGAAGGAATTAAAATTAAGTAAGCATTACTTGAAATATATTGTTGGTTTTCACTTAAAATGATACCAAAGCTATCCATTCCTTGTAATCCTAAGTTTAAATATGATAAGTTCGCTTCAGTGTAAATAACTCCAGGAATCATAAAGACGGTTGAAGTAACTAAAGTTCCTAAAGAGTTAGGTAAGATGTGACGGAAAATTAAACGCCAATCACTGGCACCTAAGGTTCTACTTGCAAGAACGTATTCACGTCCTTTGAAACGATAGAACTGAGCACGAGTTGTTCCAGCGGCTCCCATCCATCCAGTTAAGCATAAAGCAAGAGCGAAGGTACCAAAGTTTTGACCTAAGTACAAAATGCAAAGAGTCATAATAACAATCCATGGTACACGACCAAGAATATCTGTGAATCTTTCCATAACAAGGTCAATTGCACCACCAAAGTAACCAGAAATACTGCCCCAAATAACACCAATAACAAGGTTAATGGCACTAGTAATAAGACCAAGTAATAACGAGGTTCTTAATCCAGAGAACATAATATGAAGTAAGTCTTTACCTAAAGAGTCAGTTCCGAATAAAAAGGATGGCATACTATCAAATCCTAAGAACTTATAGTAAGAAACGTTACATTTAACTGAATAGGTTGTAATAACACCACTATTAGTGGCTTGACTATAGACTTCTGTAATTGGACACTTTTTAGCATCTAAAATTTTAAAAGAGGAAATTCCTTGTTTAAAATCATAAGTACAATAGCCTTTTTTAACGTATCCTTTAACAATATCGCTAGATAATTCCATATCTTTAAAGCCATAAATTGCTACATAGGTATCGTATCTAAAGTTACAATGTGTAACTGAAGCTTTATAAAGATATTTAAATCCGTTTGAAGACCAATAACCAATGTTGTCAATCTTGGTAGCATCATCTTGTTTTACCATTAAAACTTGAGCATTGGCATCATTAAATGAAATTTTACTAAAAAGTTCTTCTTGTTCTTTAGCATTACTTGAAGTTACAGTAACATTTTTAATTAAGATTTCTTTTTTCTCTTCATAAGTTGGTTCAATAACGAAACCAAAGTTAGCAGTTGCAATCTTACCAGTTAAACCAGCAGCTTTTAAGCTATCGGTAACGTTAAAAGATTGATTTTGATAATTTGTTGAGAAATCATCAAAGAAATAAACATATTTATAGGTTGCATCATTACTATTAATCTTATATTTGACATAAGTATTGAATTTACCATATTTAAATTCATCTAAAGTATCTTCGTTACTCATTTCGTAACTAAAACTATAGGAATTTTCTAAATCTAAACTAAATGGATAAGATTCTAAATATTTACGGTTTTGTTCTAAGGTTTGATTAGGATTTTCAACTTTATCAGTTGCAAATCTAACATATCCACCATAAGCGTATTTATTTGAGTTATTTGTAACATTTTCCCAAGTTTTAAGCTCAGTAACAGCATCTTTGACGTATCCAGCAGGAGTTTCGTTTACACGATCATAAACAATACTATCACTATAGTAAGTAGTTCCATCCCAGAATCCAGTACCAGCATTAAATAATTTTGGTGCTAAGAATCTTTGATCAAGATGCGAACTATCAATATCGCTTTGTAAAGCAAATGGTAAAATAAAGGCGCATAAAACAATTACTCCAAGAATAATTCCGCCAACAACGGAAGATTTATTTTTAACAAATCTCTTGGCAGCATCCTTCATGAAGGTCGTTGGTTTTGTTTCAAATTTAACATCATGAATTTCTTTATCGATGTTAACTTGTTTGAAATCATCATTGGTTATGACAATAGAGTGTTCTTTTTCAGCACTATCGAAATAAACAAACTTTTCGTTTTCTTTTTTCATAACTATTTCTTTGCCCCCATTCTGATACGAGGATCAATAAATCCATAAGATAAATCAACTAATAATCCAGCAAATAAGCCAATCATCGTAACTAAAGCCATATCAACCATCAAAACATTATAGTCTGTTGTTTTGCCTGGTGTGCCTAAAGCTAAAATATATAAAGTTCCGATTCCTGGAATACCATATAATTGTTCAAGAACCATCGAACCACTTAAAGCGCCGATAACTTCACCAATTAACATTGGGAAGATTGGAACTAAGGAGTTTCTTAAAGCGTGATGAACAATTGCTTGTTTTCGACTTAAACCTTTAGTACGAGCTAAAAGTAAGAATTCACTTTCCATAACATCAGTTAATTCAGCACGAACCCAACGGGCATAAGCGCAAATTGTACCAGCACTTAAAGAAAATACTGGAATAACAAATCCGGCAATTTTCTGAGCCGTACTAGCTTGAACACTTGGCCACTGTGTAGGCAACCATTTTAACTGATAAGCAAAAATCATCATAGTAAAAGTGATGATAATAAATGATGGAACTGAAATAAAGATAACAATTAAGGTTGAAATAACGTTATCAGCCATCTTATTTTTCTTTAAAGCGGCCCAAATACCTAAACCAAAACCAATTGGTACAGCAACAAGTGAAGTAAGTAAATTGATTTGGATTGTAACAGGTAATCTTTCTAAAATGATGACCATTGCACTTTGTCCAACACTGACGTTTGTCGAAGTACCCCAATCCCATTTAGTAAAAATATTAAATAACCAACTAAAATATTGATCAAGAACAGGTCTTTGATAAATATAATGGCTGAGGTTTGCACTATCAACCCAGCTATATAATTGATTTCCTAATCCGGTTTGTTGCGTTGAAAAATCAAGCATGTAACCTAATCCGACTTGCTTTAAATAAAATGCTTGAACACTCGAAGGAAAACCGGCTGGGGTTCCTGGTGGCAGCAATTTAATTAAAATGAATGTTAACGACAAAATAATGAATGCCGTAAACATAATAAGGGCTATACGCTGTAAAACATATTTCCACATAATATCTCCATCCTTTCGACTCTTAATAATTTTAACATAATAAACTAATTTTAAAATACAATAATCACTACTTTATAGACATAAAACAAAGATTGAGTTGCCTCAATCTTTGTTAAACGATTTTTTCGACAGAGACTTATTTTGCAAAACCCTTATAAGCTAAGACTGCACCAGCATTATAGGATAATTCGAAAGTCTTTCCGGCGGCACTAAGTTCGAAGATGAAGTAAACATCATACTTATAATCATACTTAGCCCAAGATGGGGATAGTCCCCAATCAATGGTATATGCTTTATTGAATTCACTTGATAAGGTGAAAGTGACAGATCCATCAGTTCCAAGAACCATGGTATCAGTAACATCTAAGGATAAAGCTTGTCCAGTTCCCATACCGCTATTAGTAGCATAGTCATCAACATGAACACCTTTTAACTTATAGCTAACGCCTTGAGCAGCGATGGCTTGGTAGAATAATTTATATGTAACTGATTGTTCAGCTTCATTTAAAGCATAGGTTAAACTTCCATCAACAGTGGCGTAAGCGAAACCAACTTCACCATTAACGATAGCAGCACCACTAGTTCCGGCTTCCCATAAAGCGTTGTAGGACCAGGTTCTTCCATCATAGAAGATCTTGCCATCATCAACACTAGTATCTGGACCCCAGTTTAAGCAGAATCCGCTTCGGTTATCACTGCATAAGACTTGGAAGAAATCAAGTGGCCAAGCTTGCATACCAGTAATAGCACCCATACCTAAGTCAAATTGACCATAGTTAAGAGCGTCATACATTGCATCACTATCACTACCAGCAACAGTATTTTCAATATTTAATTGAATTCTCTTATCAACACTATTGAAAGCGTCGACCATGTATTTAGTGACTGGTTCGCCCATTCTCTTAAGAGTATTGGCGCTCATCCATTTTGCACTGATAGTAACAATTGATGGATTTGCTTCAGTACCATAAGCATAATGGCCAGCAGCAACTTCTTCTTGGATAGCTAACTTAAACATTAATTTAGCAGTATCAAGGTTAAAACCATATGTATCTGGATAACGATCTTTTAAAGCATTTAAATGGCTTTCAGATTCATAATAGTAATGTCTTCCATCATTATCATCTGAGAAGTAATAAGCTTTACTAAGAAAATTTTGTGATGGAGTCATATTTTGAGAGTCAGCGAATTCACTTCTATTAACGGCATAATATAAACCATCAAGGAAGTGGGTATTTTGCATAATTGGCTTAACTTTCCAATATTTATCTTTGGATGTTTTGGTAATTGAGCCATCTTCACCGAATAATTCTTCCCAGAGTTCTTCAGAAGTAGCGTTAACGTTAACTTTCCAAGTAGTTTCTTCTGGAATTGAAACGGTACGAGTATCATTTTGATATTGTTTTAAGTAAGTACCTGGAATTGAGCATGAATCAAGCTTATCAGCTAAGAATTCTTTAAAGGCAGCTTCAGTATCACTCTTGGCAGCGGTAAGAATTGCAGTATGAATACCAGCAATCTTATACATACCAGTATCTTCAGATTTTTCGATCCAATTTGGATTACGTTTGTAGGTAACTAATTTATCTTTTTCCCAATACTCAAGGGTATAAGGTGAAAGTGATAAACTAGTATCGACTGGAGTTAAACTGCCATCTTCACTGAAAGCACCATAACTATTTGGTCCACCGACTGCATCGATAAATTCCATTGGCATTGGTTGGAATAATGATCCACCAATATTGTCTTTAGCATCACTAACGGTTAATGGTTTAGAGAATTCAAATTCAATAAAACCACCCTTTTCATCTGTTCCGATTTCGACACCAACATTCTTGAAAGCATCTTCATTAATTCCATCTTTACTATTATTCCAATAATCTGCAGCACCTTTAATTGGACGAGCATAGTCTGAACCAACTTGTTCAGCACCACGATATAAATTGAATTTTTGAGTTAAAAGAATCTTGACTGGAGTAAGATAATCTTCAAGTTTAACTTCACGATCGTTATAAGCTGAGAATTTGGATGAAGCAGTTGAATACTTTAAACCATCAGCACCTGTTTTAACGTGTAATCTGAACTTTTTAGCTTTTGGAGAAGCATCAGCTGATGCATCTAAAGCGGTCCAATCATCATCTTTGGATAAGACAGGATATGTTTCATAATTGGTCTTATCAGCATTAAGTCTAGTTCCAAAATATGAACTCTTGATATTACCAGACATATCAGTGATGAGAGAGCTATTTGCATCCCATTCATTGATTGTATGAGGATCTTCAGTATTGTATCCGTGTAAGTAATTCTTATAGACTGGATTACTTTCACCGGCTAATTCTTTGGTTAATGAACCATATTGAAGAACACCGAAACCATAACCTTTAATATATGATTCAACACCTTTTTGAACACGATCATTATACATAACGTATTGACCATCACCTGCTAAAGGAATACCAGTTAAATATGTATCTTGAGCATATTTTTCAAGAACGCCTAAGATTTCTTCTTGTTTTTGATAACCCATGGCAGAGTAGTTATAGTAACCATTGGCTTTTTCGCCACTAACAGTTAATTCAACACTACCAGTTGCACCGCCATCTTCAACAACGATAACGCTTGCAACGCCAGGTTCTAAAGCAGTAACAACACCAGCATCACTAACAGATAATACTCTAGAATCAGATGAGGAATATGCTAATTCTAAGTCATTCTCTTCTTTACCTTCAACATTAACAAGTTTAATGGTATCGGTTGAACCAACAGCAATGGTCTTTTGTCCACTAAGAGTACTAACACCGAATGAAACAACACCATCAACTATTGGGGTATCTCCACCACCACAACTTGCAAGAGCAACAACCATCGTCCCTAAACATGCAGCACTTAATACTAAAGCTAACATATTTTTACGCGATTTCTTCATAAATATCTCCTTTTATATTTTTATTAAGAATATATCAATTACTGGTACTTTCCGTATCAGAACTGATTTTATGATTATATTTTAAAATACGATTTATATGATTTTGGTAGCAAAATCTTAATACAAAATTAATATTTTACTCAACTACAACGTGATAAACGATTTCTAAGATAATAGCAACAACGAGTAAAACACCACTTGCTATATACCAATCAACAAAGTAAAATTTTCTTTTTTTTCGGGCTGGAGCGTGAATTTCTTTGTAGACATAAAGATCAACATACTTCTTTTGTCCACCTTTTTGCCAAGTAGCAAACATATTAGCAAAACTATAGCAAAGGGAATCAAAAGTTCCATAATTTATAATGATTTGCATTGAACCAATTCCAAACAAAATAGCAAAGGCTCCAAACGAACCATTACAAGCGTCTATAATGGTTCGATTGTTCATAAAATAAATTAAGAGTAAGAAGCCAACTCCAAAGATGGAAATAGCTAATACAATACCAATATGGCGAACAATATTGTGTTCATCAAAGAAATCTTTAATACTACTGAACATTCTTTTTAGCTTTCTTCTTTTTACTGATGATTACAAAGGTAACTACCAGACCAGCAATAACAACTACAGCAACAACTGAAACAACGATAATTAAGGTTAAATCCATTGCTACAGCTGGTGTTTCAGCTTCAACATAAGTAATTGTTACGTTTCCACTATTGGTTTCGTAACTAATTATTCCATCATGAATTGTATAAGTTAAAGCCTTAACTGATCCATCATAACCAGTTTCTTCAACTTTAATTAAATCATTAAGTTTAACTTCTTCAGTTTCAACAATATTAGCTTTTTCAGGTAAATTAACATTAACAATATAGTAAGCAACATCATTTGCAACGTTTCCACGAGCATCTTTAATTTCAGTTAAATACTTAACAGTAAATTTCTTATCTTCGCCAACTTCGCCAACTTCAGTTGTAAGTGAAGCGTTATAAGTTGTTTTTAAGAAAGAACTTTCAACTGAGAAACCATTTTCAAGATCTTTAATATTGAATAATTGTTGAGTAACAAGATTAAGTTCGTTAGTTAAAACAAGTAAGACTTTTCCTCTGGAAGCAAAATCAGCTTTTTTAAATGAGATATATTTACCGTTTTCATCGGATAAAATCTCGTATTTATTACCATTTATTGATGATGAGATAATATTTTCTTCAATATTAACACGAACAACTTCCGAACCTTCTTCACCACTAATAACTTTTTTACCTACTAATGGACTAGTTGCAACGCCACCTCTAATAACTAAAGGATATTCTTTAACAATGGTTGAACCATAAGCAAGATTGTAGGTAAATTTTAATTTATATTCACCAATTGGATAAACAAGGGTTCCATCACTATTAACAAAATTAAATTCAGTCATCGCTTTACTGCAAGTTAAACCATTTTGTTCACTTAAGATTAAAGATTTATATAAATGTCCATCACTAGTTTGATAATCTTTACTTTCGTTTTGGTTGGATAATTTGTTAGATTTAACAACTTTATTATCACTATTAATAAGTTCGACTTTATTATCAACGATATTACGATAGACAATTTGATTGATTGAAAGGTAATTTGATAAATTAGAAATACCAACAATAATTTTATTATCTTCACGTAAAACAGGAGTTCCAAGACGTTTTAAATTAGTCATACCAGAAACAACGTTAGAATAATTAATTTGTAAACTCTCTTTACTAGTAACCATGGTGGAAGCAAAATCAGCATTGGCTTTCGAACCTTTAGTTTGGTAGGCACTATTAATAATGTCTGAACCAGTGATTTCGCCTTCTTTTTTCTCAAAATCAAACTTTTCGACACATTCAGCTTGGCTATAATCACCATAGAAGCCCATATATGGAATTGATAAAGTGCTTAAAGTATCTTCATATGGAGTTAAAACTACATATCCTTCAAGGAATGTTCCGTTTGGGAACATGGCTAATGTTTCTTTTGCACTAGCATCAATTGTGTAATCTACTTCAAAACTACCATCACCACTTGGGATCTCTACATCTTGGATATAATTTCCAATTTCAACATCAAATAAAGAGGCTTGGGTGTCATCTTTTGCTGTTCCTGGGCATTGAACGCCAAGTCGAGCTTTATATTTTTTAGTAGAGCTACTCTCATTATGAGTTGTAACTGTAAACTTAACATGTCCAGCAGCAATATCACTATTATTCTTAAGTTCAATCTTTGCTTTTTTATTAACACCTTCTAAATAAACTTCACTACTAACCGCTTCACCAATATCTGGTTGACCAGCACCTTGTTTTCGTGGTGAATAATAGGCACCATTACTTTGAACAAGTGGTTTCGCTGTTGATTGTAATCTTTGAGTTAAAGTTTTTTGATAGGTTTCACGATCACTATTATCTTTATATATATAGTCACTAAGTACTGAGGCAACAACTCCAGTATAGTTAGGAGCAGCCATGCTCGTACCACTCATTTTCTCATACTTCTTTGCACTCGAATCTTTTATATCGTAATAAACTCCAACATAAGTGTTTTGCCCTGGAGTAATAATATCTGGATTCAAACCTAGATCAAAAGTTGGACCTTCACTAGAGAAGCCAGAAACTTTTTGAGTATAAAGAGAAGATTTTTGCACTGTGCTATCGTATTTAGCACTTAATCTACTACTAGCAACAACGGTACCATATTTAGTATCTGCAAAAGAGCCAATAATACCAGTATCAACCATATCAAATGTGTTATTTGAATAATCACCAAAATCATTAGTTTGAACATTATCTTTAATATAAGAACCTTTACCTTCGTTACCAGCTGAAATTGACATAATAATACCTTTTTCAGTTAAGTTTTTGACGGCATGCTCAAAACCAGTACTAGTTTCATCTTCTTCTTTTTCACGAATTTTTGAATCTTCGATTATAGGTGAACCAAAAGAAAGATTAATTACATCAGCGCCAATTTTAACTGCATCATTAAGGGCTGTTAAAATAGTCTCATCAGAGGCTGAACCAGTTTTATCATCACTAGAAATTTTCATCAAAGCGACTTGCGCATTTGGAGCAATTCCAGTATATGTACCATTAGCTGCCGCAATACTTGCCACATGAATTCCATGGGTATTATCAGCAGTAGCCGTAGATGGAGTCAATGTATTATCTTTATCGGCATAATCATAATAAAATGGAATCTTATTATTGTAATAAGTCGTTCCTTTTGCTGATAAAGTTTTTTCAGTTGCTACATTTTCGATTTCTGATTTCTTATATTTCACACTAGCATCAGGAAGGTCAGTAAAACATTCATGATTAAGTTGGAAATAGTTATCTAAAATAGCAATTAAAGTGCCTTTCCCTTGATTCGTTGAACCATCCGCACTCATATCCAGACGAGAATAATTATCTGGAATATCACTTGTCGTAGCAAAAGTTTCAGTATCTTCTTTAATACTTTGAGTGACATAAGTATTATTTTTAGTGACACTTCTAACGGTG
>Ga0172378_10005567_pt1 | contig 11775 bp, 10 predicted proteins | sample GrowelOW332metaG_FD_119755 | JGI IMG/M metagenome (GOLD analysis project Ga0172378, IMG submission 119755) | Groundwater microbial communities from an aquifer near a municipal landfill in Southern Ontario, Canada - Pumphouse #3_1 metaG | ecosystem: Environmental > Aquatic > Deep subsurface >... | reverse complement strand
GTATTTTATTTGATTTGACAGCTCAAGAGAACCGTCACCTTAAGCTTCGTGTTGCTCCTCAAGTTTCAGGCATTAACTCCATCCATATTGTATTATGTAATATATTACATAAATCCAGTTTAGCAATCCGTGTAAAATTGCCCAACCTATTGACTGCCATTTTACAAATGATATAACCATAGCGAGAGCAGCGCCAAAAGACAAGCCTTTGGTCACATTTCTAACATTATTGTTATTAACAACCGTTGTAAATTTTCGCTCTATTCCATATATGACTTCTTCGACAGAAACCTCAAACACCTGTGCGATTTTTTGCAAAGTGTCAATATCAGGTTGTGTTTTTTCTGTTTCCCAATTGGATATTGCTTGCCGTGTAACATTTAATCTTTCGGCTAAATCAAGCTGTGTCAACCCTTTTTTCTCGCGTAGCTTTTTGATGTTTTTTCCTACCATTACACACCCTCCAATATTTGATGATATAATTATAGTCTGTAAAACTATATTAATCAAGCAATGATTTGTTGCTATGGATAAAATAATGAAATTTAACTTAAAATGCTGGTTCCGTTGAGGTGTCAAACAAACAAAACATACCAAAATCAAAAAACGGGCGTACAAAGTGACGCCCCTACCAACCACGCCAGATTCCCTTGATTTTTACAGTATTATTATATAACTTATTGTAAAATTTGTCAACTGTTAAATTTATTAGCCAAAGCGACCTCAACTTCGGTCGAAAAGAGAAAAATCGATTTTGATGTTTTCAATTATATATCATTAATAAACGGATACACTTGCTCAAAAATGTTGAATTGCCGTTTTTTATTTTCCCAAGCATTGACAACAACATCCTTTAATGATATAATTAATTTTATATTAATTATATTAAGGATACAACTATGGATATTATTAAAAATAAAATGAAGGTCTATCTCATCACTTGCGGAATTATCGCGCTTGCGGTAACAGTTTTGCACACCATTTTACTTATGAATTATTTTGATGGTGACATCGGTTACTTCAATAACAGTCTGCTTTCCTCAATAACTGTAGCTATGGTTTTCGTGTCAATTTTATGGTTCTTTTCCGCATTGCTTTTTATACCGAAAAACATTCTTAAAGCAGATATGCCAAAAACAAACATATCATCAAAATTTGGCTTTATCATGTGTGCACTGCTTAATGCTTTCGGCTTTTTTTATTACGCATATAATCTCATGGACACTCAAACAGTCTCAAAAATTCCTTTGATTTCCGCCATTTTCTTTTTACTTTCAACCTTCTATTTTGTAGGTAAAGCCTTTGACACATTTAAGAAAACAGATACGACGGTTTTATTTGGATTTTTTATAATATTCACTTCAATTGCACTGCTTGCGGAAACATATTTTGACAAATTTGTTCAGATGAATAGTCCCCTGAAAGTCACTATCCAAATTTCACTCTTATTTATAATGCTCTACTATCTCAGCGAATTCCGTTTCGATCTGAAAAAGCCCTATCCAAGACTATATTTTGTTGTTGCTTTGTCTGCTTTCATAATTTGTATGGCAACCTCAATACCACATATCATTGCTTATTCCTCAAATATACTTGATAATACAGACTATTTTTTAAAGGACATCTATATTTTAATTAATGGGCTATATATAGCACTCCGCACTGTTTTATATGTAAAGCACAATCTTTCAATTCCATCTGTTCCCGAGGACATAGACAATGAGATAATTTCTGAATAAGAGAAAGGATACACTCAAATGTCAGCTGATGAGAGAATAAAATGGTTTCACAAAAAGACATATGACTGTTGTTATCCGAATGCTTATAGAATTTCTGAGCGATTCGGGATTTCTCATACGCAAGCAACACGAGACATTGCGTTTTTAAAGAAAAAATTAAGCGCTCCCCTGTTTTACGATAAATCGAAAAAAGGCTACTACTATTCAGAAAAATTCAATCTACCACCGGGTATTACCACAGCAAATGACGATGATTATGTAAGTGCGCTTTCGTCAGTATTAGAACTTAAAAACAGCGCTTTTAAAAACAGCACCATTCAAATACAGATTCCCTATAATGCAATCATAGAGCTGAAAAACAAGCTCGCATTACTTGAGCTTAAAAGTTTTATTAAAGAAAAGCTGAAGAAAAACCGTTATGTATGTGAATTCAAAAGTATTGAGCTTTTTTTAAGTATTATTTTGACGCTTGATGCCAATATTGAAATTATTGAGCCTGCTTGGCTTCGTGATAGACTAATAATGTATGCTAATAGAGCAATAAAAAATAATCCCTTACACTAATCGCAAAAATATTTTATAAAGCTATTGACAAAAATAATATATTATGATATCATATACGATGTTATCCAAAGACAGCAGGTTACCGTAAAGGCTAAATGCTTTCCTGCCGAGGATTGATTTTATAATCTTTTTTGATGTGTAAATCTTTCTTCGGACGGCTATAGCCATTCGGTAGAAAGATTTTTTTATATTCAGGTTCACAAAATTGGGAGGTGAAACACAAATGCCAAGTAACGCAATACTTGAACAAAAGCAAAAGATCGTCGCTGGTCTCGTTGCTATGTTAAAAGATTCTTCAGCAGGTGTTCTGATTAATTATCAGGGTATTACCGTTGACGACGACACAAAGATGCGTAAAGCTCTTCGTGAAGCGGGTGTTAAGTATATGGTTATGAAGAATTCTCTCACAAGCATAGCTTGTGATCAAGTTGGTTTATCCGACATGAAACCATTCCTTTCAGGTATGACAGCTATCGCAATAGGTTCAGATAACCCTGTTGCTCCAGCTAAAGTACTTAAGGAATATGCAGAGAAAATCGAATCATTTACAATTCTTTCAGGTTATCTTGATGGTAAAGTTGTATCAAAAGATACAGTTTTGGCCCTTGCAGATATTCCTTCAAAAGAAACACTTATCGCAAAATTCCTGGGCAGCATAAAGAGTCCTATTTATGGTCTTGCATATGCACTTCAAGCTGTTGTTGATCGTGATGGTCAGTCAACAGACGCTCCCGTTGAGGCTTAATCTCACGGCGCAAAAAATTCAATAAATAAAAAATAAACCCACTATTCAGGAGGTAAATTAAAATGGCATCAGAAAAAATTACAACTATTCTTGAGGAAATTAAGACCCTCACAATTCTTGAGCTTGCTGACCTTGTTAAGGCAGTTGAAGCTGAATTCGGCGTATCTGCAGCAGCACCCGCAGGTGTTGCAGGCGCAGGTGCTGCTACCGAAGCAGTTGAAGAAAAAACAGAATTTGACATTGTCATGACAAGCTTTGGCGCAAGCAAACTTGGCGTTATCAAAGCAGTTCGTGAGATCACTGGTCTTGGACTTAAAGAAGCAAAAGACCTTGTTGAGTCTGTTACAACAGCTCCAAAAGCAATCAAAGAAGGCTGCTCAAAGGATGAAGCTGAGAAACTCAAAGCTTCTCTTACCGAAGCAGGCGCAACTGTTGAACTTAAGTAATTTAAGTTTAGCGTGCTAATAGATACTTACTTTCTTTAGCTTTTGCCAATATTGACAAAAACCAAGGTTGAACATTGTATCGGCAGATTTTATCTGTTTTTGTTCAACTTAACCTGTCTGTACAAAAACAGGCTGTCCGTTTTACGGGCAGTCTGTTTTTGATTCTAACAATTCGCTCACTGTGACAAAAACAAAGCCCCTTTCCTGTAATAGCGGTATTATTATATCAAGCGCTTGTGGCGTTGGACTGTTACAGTCAATATAATCATGCATGAGTATGATATTGCCTGATTTTGTGTTTTTCATGACGTTTTTTACAATTGAACTCACGCTCGCATGCGCCCAATCCCTTGTATCAACAGTCCATAAAATAATCTTGTAATTGTCTTTTATAGATATTTCCAATAAATTTGAATTAATAAACCCCTCTGGTGGTCTAAATAATGAAGTTTTATATCCGAGAATATCTTCAATTTCTTTTTCGCATTTTTTGACTTCATTTTCAACACTGCATTCATTCAATGCTCCCATACTTGGATGCGTATAAGTGTGATTGCCTATTTCGTGTCCACGTAGTGCAACCTCTTTCCCTGCTTCAGAATAACGTGACACATTTATACCAACCATAAAGAACGTGGCTTTAACATTGTATTTATCGAGTACGTCGAGTATTCTCTTTGTCTGTGAAGGATGAGGCCCATCATCAAAAGTCAATGCGATTTTCATTTCGGAATTGCTTTTTGAATTATAAACCCGCTTTTCCTCCTCTGACATTATCGGCAATAAAAAGACACGAGCAAAGATCAGACCACATAATACCAACGATATTATTCTTTTAACCATTGCTGTTGCCTGTTAATTCATCAAGTGTTCCAAAACGGTAGCCCTCACTTTTCAGTGTTACTATTACATGCTCTAAAATACTTGCGTTTGTTGATGAGGTCGGGTGAAGCAACATAATTTCACCATTATGAATATTTGATAATATTTTCTCCTCTGCCTCACTTGCGGACATTTGCTTACTATTGTCCCAATCCGCATAAGCAAAACTCCAAAAGATGGTTTTGTAACCTAACTCGTTTGCGTATTTTAAATTATCCTCGCTAAATCTTCCGCAAGGTGGACGATAATATTTTGAAATTTCGTTCCCTGTTTTTTCTTTGTATATTTTCTCAAGTGCAGAAAGCTCTGCTGAAAAATCATCAATGGAGTCACATTTTGTCATGTCTGGGTGCTTACTTGTATGGTTGCATACTGTGTGCCCCTCCTCAACCATTCTTATAAGAAGCTCCGAATTTTTGTCAGCCATATTGCTGAGTATAAAAAATGCTGCTTTTACATCCTGTTCCTTAAGAACATTAAGGACTTTTTCAATATTTCCATTTTCGTAACCTGCGTCAAAGGTTAAATATATCACCTTTTCGGTATTGTTATCCCCATAATTTCTGTCAACATAATAGCCATTATAGCTTTCAATAAATTTCATATTGCTGTCAAGCAATGGTTGTTTATGCTCTGAATTTCTTTTACAATAAAAATTATATGCTGTGGTCTCTGCATATGAATTTAAGCTAAAAGTTGAACAAAGCATAATTAAAGTAAATGCAAGTAATAATATTTTTTTCATCCTGTTTTTTTCCTTTCAGTAATAAAATCATCTTTTTATTAGTTTTAGCCTCTTTACAGTAATTAACCTATGCATAAAAATCAAAAAAACGCAAATCAAGGTTTGATTTACGTTTTTTTCTTATTTTATTTTTGCTTTATTTTTATTTGAGAATTGCGCCTTGTTTAAGCAAACTATTGCATATGATGTTATAATCCACATCACGAACACTCATTTTGTTTGCTGAGGCATATGCTGCAAGCGTTCCAACGCCCTGCCCTATTGCCATGCAGGTCGGCATAATACGCATTGAACCAAGTGTCTCATGGTCCATTGATATGCAACGCCCACTGAACAAAAGTCCGTCAATATCCGCACTAATAGTTGCGCTCATAGGAATTCCGTAAGGCTCTTCTATCTTCATAAGAATTGTGCCCTGTCCGTTTCCGTTATGAATATCTATTTTATAACCTGCCAATGCAATGGTGTCAGCTGGTTTATATCCTTTAAGTGCATCCTCTACACAGATTTTATTAAGCCCACGGAAACGTCTTGATTCACGAACTCCGATAGCAGGACTTATCGAATCTAATTCGCAATTTTCAAAGCCTGGAACATACTTACGGAACATATCATATATCTCTGGAATTTGAAGTTGCCCATCAATTTCGCCTTTTGAAAGACTTTCTATATCACTGCCGTCACAGCCTGGAACACGAACAGTATTAATAAATATTTTACCCTTTATAGTTGAATTAATATAAATTATATTCTCTCTTAGTACTTTACAATCGGTTTTTTTACGAAGCTCATCAAGATAAGCCTTCATTCCGACAAACACATGATTAGGTGTACTTCTCCAAAGCGTGGTATTATAGCCCTCATCTATTTTAACTGTTTCGAGCTGTTCCATATTTTCTGGGTGCTTATCAAGAAATTCAAAAAACTTCTCTTCGTTAAAATTTGAAAGTGAAAACATTACTGTCGGTGGTTGAAGCATTCCTGATTCTAAATTACCCTTTTCATAACGTGCCCCCGCAATAAACGAAAGGTCTCCGTCACCTGTGGCATCTATAAAGACATCGGCTTTAATATCAACTCTTGTTCCCTTACCCATAACCGAAACTTGAGTTAACTTACCATTGTTCACAACGGTATCTATTATCTCAGAATGAAACAGTATTTTCACCCCTGCTTCTATACATTTTTTAAGTGCCATAAGCTTAAACATTTCAGGATGTACAAGAGTTATTGAATTGTGCATAGGACAACGGCTGTGTCCAAATGAATATCCATCTTTTTGAAGATCATCAATAAACTCCTCTGCTATTCCGCCAATTATCCTTCTGCCGTGCTGTGAAAGATATCCAAGCAAAGGCAAACCCATTGCTGCATTTCCGCCAAGATGGCCATTTCTTTCAACAAGAATAACCGAGGCGCCCTGTCTAGCAGCAGCAATTGCCGCTGGTAAACCACCAGGTCCTCCGCCTATTACAGCAACATCACATTTCATATCACGAATTTCCATTTTTATCTCCATTTCAATTGTTATAATTAACAAAGCACATTATATCACTTTATATTGTTTTTTAAATGCTTTTTTTATGATTAAATTTTAAACATAACGTTTGGGGAGAGCAAAGCTCTCCCCGTAATATTGAATTTTATTATTGAGCAGTAAATACTATCTGAGTTGAATCAATGGTTGTTACTATATTGAATATTGCCGCTAATGCTGCAATATCTTTAACTTCCTCTGTTGCTCCGGCAACAATACCATTGTCGCTGATATATTTATTCAATGCATCAATAAGAGTTGCCTGATTTGCATCACTGACCTTTTCTTTAATTCCAATAGGATCAATAATGATTGTACCATCACTATTTATAGCAGTTGTTTCAAGAGTATTAGTTACTACAACTGAATCAAGGCAACGAGTTACAAAATCGTTTGTATCTTTTATCTTACCGGTTTCACCAAATAAAGGAGTTGAAGAATCCGCTTTTGCTGACATTCCAACATCAAACAAATATTTGACAGCGTTTGCTTCTTTTTCTTTCTCTGCTGCCTCAACTTTTGCCATCTCATTAAACAAAGTTTGTATCATCTCAGCGGTTTTTTCTGAATATTGTGCTGGAACACCCTGATTTACAAGAAGATCAGCTGTGATAATCTTTGAGATGATTGATGCACTTCCAGGTGTCAAGTTATTCATTAATTCCTGAATTTTAACAAACTTCTCCTCGTCACTCAAAGTAGAATCTGATGCATTCTGAATAGCGCCAACTGTATCTCCCACTGTACCAAACAATGTTGTGAAATTAGTGCCACTATCTGCCATTGCTCCAGCCAAACCAGATGACTGTCCCGTTACTTGGTCAAGTGCTGATTCAGCAAGAGTTCCTGTTGTGCCTCCAAAGGCAGCTGTACTGTCAAGAATATCAAGCATTTCACCTAAAGCGTTAAAGTTAAAATCTTGAAGAGATTCAATAGTGCTTTTACCTTCAGCTTTTGCAGCATTCATGGCATTAACAGAAGAAATAACGGCAGAGGCTTTGCTCATGGCTGCCTCAAGTTTACTGCCCTCTTCACTTGCGTTGCCTTGATTAATTACTGCTATATCACTGTTATTTATCAAATTTTCAATTGTTGTTGTACTTGTTTTTAAACTTTCTGGTGATGCCATTGAAAGCAAAGCAGATGGGTCTACTGTTTCGCCCTTCTCAACTATTTGCTCAACAGCTCCAAGAATTAATTCAAGGTCTTTTGAAATTTGATTATATAAATCCTCAAGTGTCTGACCTTCTTTTAATTTATAACGGTCACAAGTGAATTTATTGGCATTTTTATTATAAAGAGTTACAAATTCATCATAACTGAGTGTCATATTGTTAGCACACAATATAACTCTTGCATCACTAGTTACAGAAAGATATTCAAAATTACTCATAACGTTCTGATTTACAGCCGTGTCGCCACCAGCCTTTTCATCATAAACGGCACTGAGCATTACAAAGTAATCATTTATTTCTTCGCTTGTTATATCTGTCTGCCCTTCAAAGGTTGAGATTATTGTTTCTGCTATAATTGGTGTTATATCAGCAGAAACATCCATTCCGTTGTTAGTAAATATAGTATTAAGCTGTGTTGAAAGAGTTGTGATTTTCTGTTCAGTGGGTAAATCTGATGTAATAGCGCTTATTGCTTGCGCTTTTATCTGGTCTACAACTTCCTTCTGAACAGCAATGCTATTTTCAGGTATTTTCAATGCAGTAGCAATAGCACGAACGCCCATATTTGTTACTTCATTTGCGAGAATAGCCATTCTGTCATTTTCACAAAGTGTTGTCAACAAAGAGGATATAAGACCCTCTTTTGCAAGAATATCCATTAGGTCTTCCTGATTTTCGGTTGAGGATAACACATCATTGTCAATAAGTATTGTAAACACTGATGAAAGAGTATCTAAATCTCCTTTAATAGTATCATCGGTTTCAGTTTTGAATATATCGAGCATCTTTGAAAACAAAGGATCAATAGTTTCATCCAAAGCTGGTTTTTCCATGCTCATAAAGGATTCATCATTACTCCATTTTTCAGCAGCCGCTGATAAAAGTTCTGCTGTTATTTTAGGTAAAATAACAGAATCGCTAAATTTATCTGTTAAATCATTAATCGCTTGAGTTTGTTCATCTGTGTATTCCTTTATAGGTTTATCTGCTAAAACCTTTATATCACTAACTGCTGATGTACAAATAGCAATTTCATCAGAAATGACAACCTTATCGCCATCAATTTTAAATGATGTCATTGCATTAAAAGAAGTTTTTCCACCAACGGCATAAACCACTTTTATAAAAATATTATCATCAACGGGCTTTATGTAATCGTTATAAATATCTTCGACATTATTTGTGGTGGAATCATTATAATTATCATCGTCATTATTTATAGAGGAATCATTATAATTATCATCGTCATTATTTATAGAGGAATCATTAAAACTATCATCAACATTATTTATGGCGGAATCATAATTTAATGTCTGAACATTTGAAGTAATGCTTGCTTCAGTTGCATCAACAGAAGAAATTGCTTCAATTGTATCGCTTGCCAAATTAAGATATCCTGCCAATGGGAACAAAATAACAAAAATAGCAATAGCACCAGGTACTATACCAATTGCCATACCTATTAATTTAGAGCCTGTGATTTTGCTCTTTCTGCTTTTCACTTCATCTTCTGTGGCATTAGCATCAAGTGGATTTGCATTACATGGGTCAATTTTAATAAGGGACTTACATGATAATTTCAAAATTAAATTTATTATTCCCTTAAAAATAAAGTAAAGAATACCTACTAAAATCGGAGTGAATAATGCAACTGGAAGTTTTGTTATTAATGCAACGAGAGTAGGGCTTGCTGATGTAATATCAGCAAAATTTTCAACTTTAGATTCAATCAAATCCAAAATTTTGTCAGACAGCCCCGAAAACAGCAATGCTATTGGTTTGGCTAAAAGAAGCGCAAATATAGCAGCTACTATTGCGGCGCCAGCTTTAAATATAGATTTTGCCGTTCCGCGTTTTAAACCGAGCAATGCTGATATGACTAAAACCAAAAGGGCAAAAGCGGTTATTACATAAGATATTATCATATTTACCTCCAAACATATTTTGTGGAACATATACCTATTTTTATAATATCATTATTTTAGAACATTGTCAAGATTTTTTTGTCTATATATAAAATATTATGATAATATATGCATAATATCATAAATATACAAATAAATTATTAGCCTTAATGTAATAATATTCATTTTTGCTTTTTTTGATAAAAAGAAAAAGCCGTTACAATTTATGTACAACGGCTTTATAATATGAATGCTTAAATTTTTATTCGTTATTTGACCAGTTATGATAGACTTCTTGAACATCCTCGTTTTCATCAAGATGCTCAAGCAATAAATTCATATATCTGATATCTTCCTCATCTTCAAGTGTTATATAATTCTGAGGAATTTTATCATACTCTGCAGAAACAATTTTATATCCTGCAGCCTCAAGAGTATCACGAACCTGTGAAAGATCGGATTTTTCCGTATAGACCTCAAACACTTCCTCATCGGCAACAAAGTCTGTTGCTCCTGCCTCAAGTGCTGCTTCCATGAGAGTATCCTCGTCGATATAACTATCTTCACGAGATATTATGATAACTCCCTTATCATCAAACATATAACTAACGCAACCGCTCTGTCCGAGATTACCGCCAAATTTATCAAAACTATGACGAACCTCAGAAGCTGTTCTGTTTCTGTTATCAGTTGCCGCAAGAACAATTACCGCGATACCACAGGGGCCGTAACCCTCATATGTTATCTCCTCATAAATAACATCGTTTGAACCAAGTGCTTTTTTTATTATTCTATCAATATTATCATTAGGTACATTGTTTACCTTTGCTTTAGCAATAAGATCACGCAGACGTGAATTTGAAGACGGATCTCCGCCACCCTCTTTGACAACCATCATAATTTCCTTGCCAATTTTTGTAAAAATCGCAGCTCTTTGGGCGTCGGTTTTTTCCTTCTTGTGCATAATGTTTTTCCATTTGCTGTGCCCTGACATAATTCTATAATCCTTTCCTTGTTAAAATATAAATATATTCAGATTTGTTCTGTCTTTTCCAAGCATATAAGACTAAAAGCATTCCCCAAAACTATTTTTGTTGCTTTTGTGAGTGCTATTCTTGTTTCCCTTACACTTCTGTCTTTAGCGGATAATATATGACAGTTATGATAAAATTTATTGAAATCCGATGCTACATCAAGAATATATCTTGTCACTATCGACGGCTCATATTCTTTTATAGCATCTTCCACTTTTTCAGGGAATTTTGCAAGAGTTTTAAGAAGAGCAGCTTCCTCATCCGCAGTAATATTCATGAAGTCGCCATAAACGTCCCCACACTTTGACAATACTGAACAGGTGCGTGCATAAGTGTATTGAGCATAAGGGCCTGTGTTTCCGTCAAAATTAAGAGCATCCTCAAGAACAAAATTTATATCCCTCATTCTGTTATTTGAGAGATAATAGAAAATAACCGCTCCAACGCCGACCTTTTCGGCTATATAATCACTGTTATCAATATCGGGGTTTTTCTCTTTCATTATTTCCTTAACTTTATCTATTGCTGCCGCAAACAAATCTTTAAGCAAAATGACATTTCCCGTTCTTGTGGCAAGCTTTTCACCATTTATGCTAACCGTTCCGTACGGCACATGAACGAGCTTATCATACCAATCATAATTCATTAATTCAACCACCTTGAACCACTGTGCAAAATGCAGAGACTGTGCCGCACTTGTCACATAAATACACTTTTCAAAGTCATAGGTGTTTTTTCTGTAAACTGCCGCTGCAATATCCCTTGTGGGATAAAGCGTTGAACCATCGGTCTTTAAAATCAGACAAGGTGGCATACCATAAGCATCAAGGTCAACTAACGATGCACCATTATCAACTTTTAAAAGTTTCATTTCCTTGAGTTTTTCAATTTGTGCAGGCATTTTATCTGTATAAAAACTCTCTCCGAGATAGCTATCAAATTCAATTCCAAGCAGTTTATATGTTTTCTGATATTCAATAAGACTTATTTTAATAAACCATTTC
>Ga0172378_10005566_pt1 | contig 11776 bp, 10 predicted proteins | sample GrowelOW332metaG_FD_119755 | JGI IMG/M metagenome (GOLD analysis project Ga0172378, IMG submission 119755) | Groundwater microbial communities from an aquifer near a municipal landfill in Southern Ontario, Canada - Pumphouse #3_1 metaG | ecosystem: Environmental > Aquatic > Deep subsurface >... | reverse complement strand
GCCGAAGCTATTGCGCCGCCCGCCGCGCTAAGCGTTCCGACCGCCGCCGTCATGGAGCGGACAAGCACACCAAGCTCATTCACCGTTTCGGTGAGCCGTGCAAACGCCGGAAGCGCGATATCGGCGCACGCGAGCGTACATACAGCGCAGCCGACATATCCGGCGAGCTGCTTCATCCCGCCGACGTCACGCGCCACGGTATGCAGTACGGCAAGCACCGCCGCTGTCCCCATTAGCTTGAGGAAGGACGATAATATGCCGCCGAACGCCGCCGTGACGCTTGTCCTCAGAAATTCGCCGAGCTGACCGAGTCCGGGCGGCGTTCCCGCTTCGATATCCATATCCGCTATTTCATCGAGATACCGCGCCGCCTCGTGCGGTATATAGCTTGCGGCGCTGCGGTCATAGGCGAGGACGGGATACGCTAAAAGCATCGCCAAAACAAATGTCAGCGCAAACGCGGCGATTATCGGCGGAAGGCGGCGCTGACAGGTCATGCGGATTTGAGCTTTACGCTGCGGTCTGATGCTTTTCATATTATCAGCGACCGCGCGAGCGAGAGTATATCGGCGGCGAGCGGAACGGCGATAACGCAAAGCTCGGCACGGCAGGCAAGCTCGACGCGCGACGCTATCGCGCCCTCTCCGGCGTCGCGGCAGACATCAACCGCTATGCCGCCGACACAGCATACGGCGAGCGCCTTGAGCAGTGCGCTCATGTATTCGCCGCTGATGCTCTGCGAAGCCGACGCGCAAAGCTCCGCTATCGGACCGGCAACGCGGGAAAGCGCGAACGCGGTTATCATTATCGCCGCCGCAAGAGCGACAATAACCGCGATATCGCTTTTCGTCTGACGCAGCAGTATTATGACCGCCACGGCGCACATCGACGTGCCGAGAACCTTTATAAGCTCGTTCATATGCCGAATATCCCCCTCACGGTGTCGATGAGCGAACCCATCTCTCCGACAAGCATGAGCAGAACGATGATAATTCCGGCGAGATTTACCATCATCGCCTGCTCCTCCCTGCCCGATTTGGATAAAATCTGATACAGCACGCTTACAAGTATTCCCACGCCGCCCACTTTAAGGATAAGTGCGACATCCATTTGCGTTTCCTCCCTTTTACATCAGCTGAAACAAGTTCACACGCGTCCGCAATCGTATTCATTATATGAATATCAGGCAGACGAATATTCCCCCGACGGCGCATAGCGTCCGCGCGACCTTGATCCTTTGCGCAAGCGAGGCGCGAAGCTCGTCCGAGCGTTCACCCATACGCCGCGACGTGAGCGAGCAGAGCGCCACCGCTTCTCCTCGGCTCACCGTACCCACACGCGAGAAAAATCCGCGCAGAGCGTCAGCTTCTCCGCAAAGGAAAGCGGCGTCGCTCGAAACGCAGCTTTCCCAGCCGTCGCGGGCAATATCACGCGCTGTCGGAAGCGTCGGCGCAAGCTCGGCGTAGATATCGCAAAGAGGGGTGTTCAGGCAGTCGATCGACGCTCCCATCTCGCGTATAAGCGACGCGTACTCCGATACCCTCTCGTACTGACGCTTATATTCGCGGGCGAGCAGCATCGCGCAGAATATTGCACAGGTCATGACCGCCGCACAGCCAAGCAGCTTTACCGCAAACATTTTACCCTCCCGACGCAGCTTGTTTAATTTTCATTTTACGAATAAGCTTACAATTCTTCACACAATATTTTCTTCGGTCAGCGAAATTTTGTCTCCGCTTCGCTCAAGACGCAGATAATGACCGAACACATTATGCTCGTACAGCATTTTAAACGGCGGACGGAGCATGAGCGACGCAAACGAAGCGGCGTGAGCAGTTGCTATCAGCGGAACACCGCAGTTCTGCGCCGCGAGAACCGCGGGACAATCCCCTCCGCCAAGCTCGTCCGTGAATATAAGCTGCGGCGACATCGAACGGCAGGCGCATTCGATCCCCTCGCCCTTCGGATAACCTGTGAGAAAGTCGGGCGCGGCGTCTGTGCCGTCGAAAAGCTCTTTTATGTATATTTCGCCGCGCGTATCGACGACGCAGCAGCGTTTTTTGTACGGCGGCGAGCTTAGTCTTGCGGCGGCGTCGCGCAGAAGCGTGGTCTTACCCTCCATCGGCGGAGAATATATCAGCGCTCCGAGCGAAAAAGCGTCGGCGGCAAGCAGCTTTATAAGGTCGTCGGCAGCGCCTGTTACCGCGTGCGGAATGCGCAGATTGACGCTCGTTATCCTCCGCATACCCTCGACGCCGCGCTCGCCGTTCACAGCCTCGCCGCATATCCCCGCGCGGACGCCGTTTGCGCCCGGAATATAACCGCGGCGTATCATCTCGCCGTAGGTATGGCGAGAGCCGCCGCACAGCATATCGACGGCATAGGCGACGTCAGTTTCGCGGCATATATAGGCAAGCGCGATATTTTCAGCGCCGCAGGTGATGTAAAGCGGACGGCCGGCGCGAAGTCTTATCTCGCAGAGCAGCTCCGGCGTGGCGTTTTCGATCGCCCTCGCCGCCTCCGGACGCAGACAGCGCCGGACATCCTCAAATTTTGCGTCCATGGCATCAGCTCCCCTCGTGTGATATATTATATTAGGGACAAACCGTTAATATGACAGCCGCGTAAATAAGCCGCCGGCGCGCGTTATCGTCCGGTTTAACGGATTTTTTGCCGTTTATTGTATAAAAAGTCATAACTTTATGATATAATGCTGAAATGGAATAGTGTCGCGGCGCAGCACGATATCCGCTGCACCGACGCGGTATTCCAAATCACGCAAGCGGGGGATCATTTATATGAAGGAAGTCAACAAACCGCAAAAGCCGATGATATTTTATTACATCATCGTTCTCGCCGTAATTCTGCTGTTCAATTCGATCGTACTGCCAATGCTCACACAAATGAGCATTAAGGAGGTCGATTACGGCACTTTTATGAAAATGACCGAGGACGGCGATATAGGTAAGGTTCAGATCGAGGATAACCAGATCGTCTTTACCGACGCCGCCGAAAAAACCGTTTATAAAACCGGACTTATGAACGACGCCGGACTGACCGAGCGCCTTTATAACGCCGGCGCCGAGTTTTCGTCCGAGATTGTTCAGCAGATGTCGCCGATAGTTTCGGTTCTGCTCTCATATGTTCTGCCAATCGTAATATTTATCGCGCTCGGACAGTTTTTATCCAAGAAAATGATGGATAAAGCCGGCGGCGGCGGCGGCTCGATGATGTTCGGCATGGGCAAGAGCAATGCCAAGGTTTACGTCCCCTCCTCCGAGGGTATACATTTCAGCGATGTCGCGGGCGAGGACGAAGCGAAGGACAGCCTTTCCGAAATCGTCGATTATCTGCATAATCCGGCGAAATACACCTCGATCGGCGCTTCGATGCCAAAGGGCGTGCTGCTCGTCGGCCCTCCCGGCACGGGTAAAACCATGCTCGCCAAGGCGGTCGCCGGTGAAGCGAACGTGCCGTTCTTCTCGATGTCCGGTTCGGAATTCGTCGAGATGTTCGTAGGCATGGGCGCTTCAAAGGTGCGCGATCTGTTTAAGCAGGCGAAAGAAAAAGCGCCGTGCATCGTCTTTATCGACGAAATCGACGCCATAGGCAAAAAACGCGACAATCAGCTTTCGTCAAATGACGAGCGCGAGCAGACCCTGAATCAGCTGCTCACCGAAATGGACGGCTTTGCGAGCAACAACGGCGTTATAATCCTCGCCGCCACCAACCGTCCCGAATCGCTCGACCCGGCGCTGCTTCGTCCCGGCCGCTTCGACCGCCGCGTACCGGTCGAGCTGCCCGATCTCACCGGACGCGAGGAAATTCTGAAGGTACATTCAAAGAAGATAAAGCTTGCGGCGGACGCAAATCTGCATAATATCGCCCGCATGGCGTCGGGCGCGTCGGGCGCGGAGCTTGCGAACATCATCAACGAGGGCGCGCTGAGAGCCGTCCGCTCCGGCCGCACGGAGGTCACGGAGGGCGATCTCGAGGAGAGCGTCGAGGTCGTCATCGCGGGCTACCAGAAGAAGAACGCTGTCATGTCCGACAAGGAAAAATGCACCGTGGCATATCACGAAATAGGTCACGCGCTGGTCGCGGCGCTGCAAAGCAATTCCGCGCCGGTTCAGAAAATCACCATCATTCCGCGCACCTCCGGCGCTCTCGGCTATACAATGCAGGTCGAGCAGAACGACAAATATCTGCTCACCAAAGAGGAAATCGAGAATAAAATCGCCACCTTCACCGCCGGACGCGCGGCGGAGGAGGTCGCCTTCGGCACGGTCACAACCGGCGCTTCCAACGATATCGAGCAAGCGACAAAGCTTGCCCGCGCGATGATAACCCGCTACGGCATGAGCGAGGAATTCGGCATGGTCGCGATGGAAACGGTCACAAATCAGTATCTCGGCGGCGACACGTCGCTCTCCTGCTCCGCCGACACGCAGAACCGCATCGACCGCCGCGTCATCGAGCTGATATCTGTTCAGCATGAAAAAGCGCTCAAGCTGCTTACGGAAAATAAGGGCAAGCTCGACGAGCTGGCGAAATACCTCTACGAAAAGGAAACCATCACCGGCGACGAATTTATGAATATCCTCGCAAAATAAGCGCAGCCGTCATATAACAAAACTCCCGCCCCATATAAGGAGCGGGAGTTTTCGTATTTAACGTGATTTCGACGATAAATAAATATTTTTATAGACCTGCCCTGTAACCTTACACCGATAAATATTTTTTCGATATGAAGTTTAGGTTACGCAAACGAACCTGAGGGATGGGGGACGCAGCGGCGCCCCTCACCCCTCAGGCTCCCCGTTCCCCGCTGGGACGCGCAGCGATGTGCGGCACACGCGTTTTTCGCTCGCGAGTCGGGTGGGGTGTTTGTTGATGCCGCTTCTTCTCTCCGCGTCGGGTGGGGTGAGCCGCACACGGGCTCGCTTCGCTCGATGTGTACATCTGATGCGGTTTTTGATGGAAAGCCGCGTACCTGCCCCATCGAACTTATGTTATTTATAGTTTTATACCTTTTTACGGCTTCCAATATTTATCGATAGCGTATTTTGCAAGCTCTACATAACGTCTGCCGCGATTTATATCGTTGTAAATCGTTCCCACCTCGCGCTGTGCCACCTCGAGAATGCAGCCGCTTGACGCCTGCGCGATTCCCTTGAAGCATTCGATGATACCGTCCTCGTCCAGCGGACCTTCGTTTGTGACAAATTCGGCGCGCGGCTTGCTGTAATAAACGATATCTGTTCCGCGAAGATATTCGCCGACCTGCGTTTCATTGTTAAAGGGCGAAACCGACAGCTTGCGCAGATTTTTCCATTTTGAGAGATATTCCGGAAAGATCGCGTCGACTCGCTCGCAGCAGCCATAGGAAAGCAGTCCGAAGCGTTTAGCGAGTCTGTCCTGATATGGGAACACAAACTCTCCGAACGCGGCGGGAGATATTGCCGTCGTTTCCTGTGATTCCAAAAATCCCCAGCAATCGGTGGTTTTGAGGGCGTTTTCCGTCGGCAGCTCATGATTGAACGCAAAGCTCTCCTGGCACACCGGACTGATGCCCGACATCGGCACGATAAGTCCCTCGCGTTCCAGAAAATCGTAATATTTTTCATAAACCGTCGTCGCCATATCCATTATATGGTGCAGAGCGTCCGGCGAATCGTACATCGCCATATAATACGCTTCCATGCCTGTGAGATGCACAAGAGGATTTGTTATCGCGCCGCAGATGCTCCCCATTTCCATTTTGACCGGCAGGATATCGCCGATAACCTCCTCGGCGGACGCGATGATCTCCGGCATACGCTCCTTCTGAGCGCCAAAATAGCCGCCGCTGAATTTTTCAGCCTCCTCGCCGATATCCTCTATCACCGGCTCGATATGGTAGCCTTTTGCGTTGACTCCGGCGGCATGGATAATTTTCGGTGCGATATTGAACGGACTGACCCATGTTGGCCAGCCGACCGCGTAATATGCCGGAATTGGGGTATCGTCGCCGAAAAGCTCCTGTCCGGCGAGCTTACAGCGCAGTGCGTATTCAAAATTTCGTCCCGCATCGGTTTCGCACTGCATAAGCGGCGATATCACCTCGTTTGGAAAATTTGAAAACAGCAGTCTGACCGTCGGCGCTTCCCTTTTGCTCGCGCCGAGCGCGTACCATTTTTTGAGTATTTCGGCGTTTTTCGGCGAATTTGCAAGCTCAAGCTGCCTTTTCGCTAAATCTCTTACGATTTCCCTGTCCTTTTGTGACATTTCAGACATAATAATATTCCTTTCGGTATGCTGAATTTATGTGATATATTTAAAATCTTTCAATACTGTGCGTATTGCGTCATTTTGACGCGCAGTTCGTTATCGCGTCCTGTCTGCACCCTGTTGCAAGTCTGCCGTTTTGAACAAAGCCCTCCTGCCGCGCCGACAGCTCACGGACGAGAATCGAGCGCAGATATTCCGCTCGTCCGGTATATTCGCCGTCGCGGATACCGTTGTAAAGCTCGGTCGGATCACACGATAGGTCAAAATACTGCTCATACTGCGCGTCGCTCTCATTGCGCTGGCAAAACCATATATATTTGTCTTTTTTTGTTACTATCCATTGATTTGAATCGACACCGTTTATATGCTCGCCGTGGATATATTCGCGTTCGCGGGTATCCATGATGTTCATGCCGTCGACAGTTTCCGGAATATCCGCTCCGGCGAAGGAAAGCAGCGTTGGCATGACATCGCGCAGCTCGATGAGCTTGTCCGGCTTTGATCTTAGCGCTCGGAATATGCCGTCGCGCGTTATTGAACCCGAAATTATCATTGGAACGTGCGCGCTTCCCTCATACGGCAGACTTTTGCGGAACAAATTGTGGTCGCAGAGCATCTCCCCGTGATCGGAGGTGAACATTATTATCGTATTGCCCGAAACTCCGGCGCTGAAAAGCGCTTCGGTGAGCCGTCCTATCTGATAATCGATCTGCGTTATCGCGGCGTAATAGCCAGCCTGTGCCATACGGCGCAGCTTCTCGTCGATTGGCCCGGTAGCAGAGGAAACGCTGCGCCCCTCACGCTTGATACGCTCGCCGTCCGCCCAGTCGCCCATCGCCGGAGCAGTCAGCGCCGCGCTGTCGTACATATCGAAAAACGCCTGCGGCGCGTCGAGCGGAGGATGCGGGCGGACATAGGAAACATTGAGGAAAAACGGCATATCGGGATCGCGCCGTCGCAGAAAATCGATCGCGCGGTCGGTCGCCCAATTCGTCGGATGCGTGTATTCGGGATACGGCCACGGACGCGCCGTCCACGAATTGCAGTCGATGCCGGTGTCGGTGACATCCGCCTGCGCTCCAAGCTCCTTTTTCAGCCAGTAAATATAATCGTCCGCGACGCGCTGATCATCGTACAAGCCGCGCGACGGATTGCGGTAATAGTGCAGATAGCCGTCGTGCAGCTCAACATTCATAAATCCGAGTGAATTACGCAGCGGATGAACGTGCATTTTGCCGACGCATTGAGTCTGATAACCGGCGCGTGTCAGCTCTCCGGCAAGCGTGTGCGGATAATCCCAGCGGACGCCGTCGCGGTAGCCAACGCGTCCGTGATGCTCCTGCGACATTCCGGTATGCAGCGCAGCGCGGGCGGGAATGCAGGACGGGCAGGCGGTGTAGGCGTGTTCAAAAGCGATCCCGTTCTGCGCGAGATCGTCGAGATGCGGCGTCAATACGTCCGGATGCCCCATGCAGCCGAGGCAGTCTCCGCGCCACTGGTCGGCTGTGATCAGCAGAATATTCGGTCTTGTCATTTCAATCTCTCCCCTGCGTTTATTTGAAAACATTATAACATACTTTTTTGCCGTATTCAATAGGGCTTTATCGTAATATCGCCGCAAACGGTCAAATTGTATAAGTATTTTCAAAAGTTTGAATAACACTAAAAAATCCCGAATAGAAACTCGTATGTATTGTTTTTTTCGTGATTTTTTACGAGCAAAACCTACGCGCAGGCAATATATTATGACGTTATTTGCATCGTTTATCATTATTTTTCTGCAATTTCGGGTTTTGGCTTGACAAACGTCTGAATACATGGTATAATAATACGGTTAGAAACCAAAGGTTTCTCCTTGCCGCGAAAAATTCCAAGCTTCGCGGTCTAAAGTCCATAGGGAGGTGTAAAAACATGGAAAAGACGAATACTTCTTATGAAACCCTGTTCATCTGTGATCTTTCTCTCGGAGACGACGCCGCTAAGGCTCTCGTCGAGAAGTTCAAGGCGCTTATCGCCGAGAACGGAACAATCACTGAGATCAACGAGTGGGGCAAGCGCAGACTTGCGTACCCGATCAACGATCTCAACGAGGGTTATTACGTTCTTGTGAACTTCACAAGCGGCGCTGAGTTCCCCACCGAGCTTGAGCGTATCTACAACATCACAGACGGCATCATGCGCTCCATGGTCGTTAAGACCGAGGCGTAATCGACATTTTGTACAGGATTTTATTATAAGGAGGGTATAAGATGGCTAATTTCAACTTCAACAAGGTCATTTTGGGCGGCCGTTTAACCGGCGAACCCGAAATGAGACAAACCCAAAGCGGTATTGCAATGGTAACGTTCAGTATCGCGGTCAATCGCCGCTTTGCACGTCAGAGCGACGGTTCGCAGCAGGAGAACGCACAGCCTCAGGCTGATTTCTTCAATGTGATCGCCTGGAGACAGACCGCGGAGTTTGTTGCAAGATATTTTCATAAGGGTTCATCCATATGCGTTATGGGCTCGATCCAGAACCGCAGCTGGACAGATCCGCAGAATGTCAAGCATTACGCTACTGATATAGTGGCTGACGAAGTTAATTTTGTCGATTCAAAAAACGACAACGGCTATTCGAATTACGGACAGGCTCCCGCTTATTCGCAGGGCTTCGCTCCGCAGAATGCGCCCGCAAAGCCTGCCCAGAGCAGCGCTCCCGCTCCAAAGAGCGAGTCGCAGTATACCCCCGATAATTATAATCCCGCTCAATTTGCCGGAAATGCTCCGCAAAGCGGATCCGCATCCGGATTCCAGGAGCTCGGCGACGACGAAAATCTGCCGTTCTGACGGCATTTCGCGTCGTACAATTAAACAAAATCCAACAAGGAGGATTTCATAAGATGGACAGAGACAACACTCAGGCTCCGGCAGCAGCAGCTTCGGCTCCCGCTACCGGCTCCTCGCAGAGAAACTACCGTCAGGGCGGAATGAACCGCAAGAGAAAGAAGCAGTGCGCTTTCTGCGTCGACAAGGTAGAGCATATCGATTATAAGGACGTGACCAGACTCCGCAAGTGCATTTCCGAGAGAGCTAAGATTCTCCCGAGAAGAATCACCGGCACCTGCGCAAAGCATCAGCGCCAGCTTACAATAGCTATCAAGCGCGCCCGTCACGTTGCGCTTCTTCCCTATATCTCCGACTGATAAGGGCGTTTTCGTCCTCATTTTTCACCGATATTTGTGGGAATATAACAAACAAACAAAAGCTTTCGCATAACGCGAAAGCTTTTTTGCGTTCAAAATATATCAGGCATTTTCATGTGCCGACAAACGCAATGACATCAGCTGCCGTGTTGATTTTGCGTCGGCACTTTGTTTTTTTCGCTTTATACGGATTTTTTTGTCATAACCCCTTGACAAATCCTGTATATCAGTGTATAATACCAACATACAGCAAAGGCGCTGTGGGATATACCCACAGCGTTTTTTTATTTCAGAGCCGCATACCGCATTAAACAATCCGGCATGGAGAATCCGAAGTGGAAAATTCGCTCCCCCGGAAAACAGAACGAAAGGAATGGATAATTATGGCTATTATAAACGTTCCGGAACTATTTGGCAGCAAGGTTTTTAACGATGACGTAATGCGCGAAAAGCTTCCGAAGGATATCTACAAATCGCTTCACAAAACCATCGAGGAGGGACGCGAGCTTGATATCACGGTCGCAAACGCCGTCGCAAACGCGATGAAGGATTGGGCGATGGAACATGGCGCGACTCATTATACACATTGGTTTCAGCCAATGACCGGCATAACCGCCGAAAAGCACGACAGCTTCATTTCTCCCGCGGGCGGCGGCAAGGTCATTATGGATTTTTCCGGCAAGGAGCTTATAAAGGGCGAACCGGACGCTTCCTCCTTCCCCTCCGGCGGACTTCGCGCAACGTTTGAAGCGCGCGGCTATACTGCGTGGGATCCCACCTCCTACGCTTTTATCAAGGACGATTCGCTTTGTATTCCGACCGCGTTCTGCTCCTACGGCGGAGAAACGCTCGATAAAAAAACTCCCCTGCTCCGTTCGATGCAGTTCATTTCGGATCAGGCTACTCGTATACTTCATATGTTCGGTTATACCGATGTCGAGCGCGTCGCTTCGACCGTCGGACCGGAGCAGGAATATTTCCTTGTCGACAAGGAAGTTTACAAGCAGCGCAGAGATCTCGTCTTTACCGGACGCACTCTGTTCGGCGCGAAAGCGCCCAAGGGTCAGGAGCTTGACGATCATTATTTCGGCGCTATCAAGCCTCGCGTTATGGAATTTATGAAAGAGCTGAACGAGGAGCTTTGGAAGCTCGGCATACTCGCAAAGACCGAGCATAACGAGGTCGCTCCGGCTCAGCATGAGCTTGCGCCCATCTTCACCACAACGAACATTTCGACCGATCACAACCAGCTCACCATGGAGATAATGAAAAAGGTCGCCGATCGTCACGGAATGGCTTGCCTGCTTCATGAAAAGCCGTTTGCCGGCATCAACGGCAGCGGAAAGCACAACAACTGGTCGCTTTCGACAAATACCGGAATGAATCTGTTCGAGCCGGGCAAAAATCCTCAGGACAACAAGCTGTTTCAGCTGCTGCTCTGCGCCGTGGTCGAAGCGGTCGATCTTCATCAGGATCTGCTGCGAATTTCCGTCGCTTCAGCAGGCAACGATCATCGTCTTGGTGCAAACGAAGCGCCGCCCGCTATCGTTTCGATGTTCCTCGGCAGCGAGCTTACCGATATTCTCGATTCCATCGAAAACAGCTCGATTTACAGCCCTCACGCTGCAATGCAGATGCAGACCGGCGTCGGAGTCCTCCCCGATTTCAAGAAGGATACGACCGACCGCAACCGCACCTCGCCGCTCGCCTTCACCGGCAATAAATTTGAATTCCGTATGCTCGGTTCGGCGTTCTCGATATCCGGCCCGAACATAATTCTCAACACCATCGTCGCCGACGAGCTTGAGAAATTCGCCGACCGTCTTGAGGGTGCGTCCGATTTCGCATCAGAGGTCGACGCTATCATGCGCGAGGTGCTCAAGGCTCACAAACGCATTATATTTAACGGCAACAATTACGCAAAGGAATGGGTCGTCGAAGCGGAAAAGAGAGGACTTCTCAACCTCCGCAGCACACCCGACGCGCTCGCGTATTTCTGCCGCCCTGAAAACATAGAGCTTTTCACAAAGCATAAGATTTTTACCGAATGCGAGCTTCATTCGCGCGAAGAGATCCTGCTCGAAAACTATAACAAGCTTCTCGGCATCGAGGCTCTGACCATGATCGATATGGCGAAGAAGCAGATATTCCCCGCCTGCCTTGAATATACCACGGTAATATGCGATAATCTTTCGGCAAAGGCTGCCATCGGCATAGACATGGCGGACGACGCGGCGTATGAGCTTGCAAAGAAGCTGACGTCGCTCACCTCCGGTCTTTCCAAAAAGACAGATGCGCTCAACGCCGCTCTGCTCGGCGCTC
>Ga0172378_10005565_pt1 | contig 11776 bp, 10 predicted proteins | sample GrowelOW332metaG_FD_119755 | JGI IMG/M metagenome (GOLD analysis project Ga0172378, IMG submission 119755) | Groundwater microbial communities from an aquifer near a municipal landfill in Southern Ontario, Canada - Pumphouse #3_1 metaG | ecosystem: Environmental > Aquatic > Deep subsurface >... | reverse complement strand
GTCAGGATACTTTGTGGAATCGAATTCTGGCGGAAAAAAACAAAGCGGGAGAAAAAAGTGACGCCAATGCCGCCGCAAAATGGCTGCTGACCCCGACGCTTCCCAACCGCTTCCTGGCTGTCGTACCCGCCGAACGGGCCGAAATGCTGGCGCTTGCGACAACGACGGCGCTGCAGGATGAATTGCGCAGCATTGGCGATGCGGTCTGGCAATGGCTGGCTGGAGCGGCTGCAGAAGCCGGCTGCCAGGGGCTGGACCACTGGAAATTGCGCTGGGATGCGCAGTTGCGCTCTTTTCCGCAGATCAGCTGGGCGGTGCAGCCGTGGCTTGAACGGGAAGAATGCCTGAAGGAACTGGCGAAACTCCCGATCAACCGAAACGAAAAAGATTCCCCACTGGAAACACTGCAGAATACCTTACGTCTGGCGGAAGAATGGATCGATAAAACGGACCGCGATAAGCGCTATTATATCGATCACGACGTGACAAAACCGCTTCAGAACTCCGGTATTTTCTGGTCTGCACACTATGCGTTGGTTGATGCTAAGCTGGCCGCACGCCGGAACACTCATGTTTTTTCCGCTTGGGAAAATCCTTGGCCGGAAGCCAGTGTCAAGGATTCCCTGTCCGGTAAAGAAGAAATCATTGGAGATGAAAAATTCTGGAAATACCTGAACGAAAAATATGGCAAAAGCGAGAAAAACGCCCGGAGCAGGACTAGTGACGTACTTTTTTCTGCCAAGACGCACAAATACGGTGCCATGAATCTGCTCAAGCGCCTGTGGTGTCGTGATGACCACGTTGATTATCTTCGTAAAAGTCTTGGTTTGCCTGCGGAGGACTTCAGAAAAGCCGTGGGCTTCGAATCTGTTGAAGAGGTGGCCATAAGGAACCGTCGCAGCGGCAAATACGTGGCTGTCTTGGCCATGGACGGCGATGAAATGGGCAAGTGGGTTTCCGGCCAGAAAACGCCGACGTTTCTGGATCAGCTCTCTGACCCGGCACAAAGATATCTGGAGCCGATTCTCAAGGATCACGGCTGTAAAGATTTGCGCCGGGTGTTGTCTCCATCTTACCATTTGCAGTTCAGCGAGGCACTGGCCAATTTTGCTACCTGGCTTGCCCGTCCGATTGTCGAAGCCTTTGGCGGGCAACTGATCTATGCTGGTGGCGATGATGTCCTGGCCATGCTGCCAGCGGATCAGGCGATCGGCTGTGCGCGGGCTCTGCGGGCGGTTTTCCGTGGCGAAGAGCCAGAGGCTATGTCCTCTATGTCGCTGAATGTGGATGGGGGCGGTTTTGTTACTGCCGGTGCCGGATATCCGCTGCTGGTTCCGGGCAGCAAGGCAGATGTTTCGATCGGTCTGGCTATCGGGCATTTTCAGGCTCCATTGCAGATGCTGGTGAAGGAGGCGCAGGCCGCCGAACACCGGGCTAAGCAGGAATATGGGCGAGGAGCCATCGCTTTTTCCCTGTATAAGCGTTCCGGTGAAATCATCCAATGGGGGTGCAAGTGGAACAGTCCGGCACTGCCGCTGATGGAGTTGCTTGACCGACTCAGCCCGCAAGCAACGCAGGTTTCAGGGGAGTTGTCTGATCGTTTCCCGTATGCCCTTGCTGCGTTGTTGCAGCCCTATCAGCTGGATCGCCCCTTGACGGTCGCCATCGAAGATATGCGGAACATCATTCAACGCGAAGTCGAACACATCATCTCACGCCAGGGCAGAGAACTGATCAAGGCAGCAGAGAAAAAAGAGGAAGCGAAAAAACGGCTGGAGGAATTACAGGAATTGATTTTTTCTTGGCTGGATCAATGCGTGGCTGGAGACCTTGCCCGGAAAAAGCGGATGGCCGCAGGGGCGCCTAGCGAAGCGGTCGGCAGTTTGGGTGATTTCATACAGCCATTTTTAACCGAAACTTTTATCAATCGCGGACTGGGAGGTGAGGTATGAAAACCCATCAACTGCAATTATTGCCGCAGGATGTACTGTTTTTACGTGATGCGCGACCGATGGAGGCTGCGGATGCAGGTTGCGGTGCCAACTGGCCTCGTCCGGATCAGCTTTGGAATGCGTTGATCCATCAATTCCATCGTCTTTGGCCGGAACGCCAGAGCTGGGAGGGGGAGGCGCATCACAAGAAAGCTGCTGAACTAAACAGCACCCGGCACAGCTCCGACCGTTTTGGCGCTTTGCAGACAGCAGGCCCATTCCCGCTCGCTGACGGCGTACCGTATTTTCCCTGTCCGCTCGACCTGGCGGTTGCTGAAGACTGCACTTTGCTGCCCATGCATCTGGTGCCCGCCCGCGGTACGGATCTACCGCAATTGCTGACGTATGCCTTTTCCACCCCGGTCCTTGGAAAGCAACTGCCGCCGGTCTGGATTTCCCGTGAAGAATATCTTTGTTATCTGCAGGGAAAGCCCTTCAGACCAGCGAAAAAAACGCTATATGACATGGAACGCAACATCGGCATTGCCATTGATACGGATACTGGGACAGCCAGAGAAGGTCAGATTTATCAGGCCGAATACTTGCGTTTGCGCGAACAGGTCGGACTCGCCTTCCTGGCTTCCTGCGAAATCAAGCCCAAAGGAGGTGGAAACCACCTCGTCGATGTCCTGGCTAAAATTCCGTTGCCGTCGCCCTTGATCATTGGCGGTCAACAAGGTCTCGCAGACATTGCTCCGTCTGACTGGTCTTTGCCAGCCATCCAAGCGCCTGCAGCGACAGAAAAAAATACGCGCTTGTTGCGCTGGACTTTGCTCAGCCCGGCAGTGTTCCCGAAGATTGCACCTAATCCACCGGCCAATCCGTCCGGTCATGCCGGCGGTTGTCTGCCCGCCTGGATCCATCCCGATACCTTTGAAGTGCAGCTGCCCATGCCTACGGCAGATAGTCAACGACTCCCGGGAGAAGACCGCGAGTCCTGGCGCAAGCGCCGCCTCAGCCAAGGCCGCATCCAAGCAAAGCTGGTGGCTGCCCGGATCGGTAAACCACTTTGTTTTTCCGGCTGGGATCTGCATCAGAAAACCGCTAACGGCGAGACGGAAACCACCCAAGGTGCCAAGCCGACGCAGGCGGCTGTCCCATCCGGGTCTGTCTATGTCTTTGAATGCAAGAATTCCGTTGCCTTCCAGTCCTTGTGGCTGGCTCTTGATGCCCAGGGGTCAGACGGCAGAATTGTCCGCCGCTCCACAAATTCCGGTGAAAAAGGTTTTGGTATCGGTGTGTGCAGTGTTTTTCCCAATGAACAACCATAAAACAGGAGAATGACCATGAAGCAGAAAGTAATGTCCATCTTTACCCGTACCCCCATGCACGTCGGAGCCGGCTCTTCCGTCGGAGCGGTCGATCAACCCATCATCCGGGAACGCCATACCGGATTCCCCATCATACCGGGGTCCAGCCTGAAAGGAGTCCTCGCCGCCCTTTGGACCGACGAAGCAAACCGCAATGACAAAAAACAACGAATAGAAAACAGCGATCTCGAAGTCTTGTTCGGGAGTGACGGAGATGACAAAAAAGCAAAAGCTGGAAAACTCCTTGTTGGGGAAGGAAAAATCTTTGCTTTTCCAGTGCGTTCCGCCAAAAACGCCTTTGCCTGGTGCACCTGCCCGCTTGTTCTGGCACGAGCAAAACGCGACATTGGACTGGATGTTCCTGCCTCTGCTCTTGCAGTTACTGAAGCTGATCACTGCTTGGCACCGGCATCCATGACGATCAAAGACAAAGTGATTTTGGAAGAATACTGCTTACAGAATACCGGCAATATTGATGAAGTTTTGACAAAAACATTGCAGGGAATCGCCGATGATGCAGCTTGGCAGGAGGAACTCCTCAATCACTTGGTTGTTTTGTCGGATGAAATGTTCAGTTATTTTGTCGAGAATGCCTGTGAAATAGCTCAGCATGTGCGAATTGATGCTGGTAGCGGAACCGCAGTTTCCGGAGGTCTTTTTAATCAGGTTAATGTTCCTGCAGAAACCATGTTTTATAGCATACTGCATCAGACTCAGGACGGCCTGTCTGAGAAAGTGTCCGCCAAACTGGCAGAACAGGACGATGTACTGCAGATTGGGGCAGACGCCGGCGCCGGTCTTGGTTGGAGCAGTGTGAAGCTGTTGGATAAACTGGCCTGAAAAAAAGGGAGACGCAACATGAAAAACATGGAACAATTACGTTCAAAACATGCACTGACAGCTGCTGAAAATAGTTTTCACGGACGCAATGATGGAGATATCATCAAAAAGGTGCCGGCCATGATTCAGCAAAATGGCTTTCTTGGAGCCTTGGCCTTCGCTATCGAAGATGAGGCCAGAGTGGATAAATCGAATCAAGCCAGGGTGGACAAACAGCATGAAAATAAAGTGTCCGGATATGCACTGGCTTTTCAAGCGATCCAGACACACTTGCAGAGCTGCGAAGTGGCAATTTGCCCGGTCGGGATAAATACTTTACGTGCTTTTGCAGAATGGCTTTGTGCTGACGAGCGGGATTCGCTTGAACTGCGCATCGTCACGTCCGAGGCCATGGCCTATATGAATGTGCTGCGGCGCTACGCGAAATAAGGAGTCGCCCATGTTTACAACAGTCAATGCGATTCGAACGCTACTGGGAAACCGGTATGAGTACTGTGAATCACCGTCACTCAGGCTGGAGAAATTCCTTTGTCTTAATAATAATGACAGTACTCAACGGACTCAGGAAATCAATCAGGTGGTTGCATGTTGCAATAAATATGGGAAACAACCGCCTCTTGAACGACAATTTTCCACGGCAATCAACCTGGTTGCCCGTCTGGAGGCTAATTTAATCATCAACCAAGCAGGCGGAATATTGGAGAATGCCGGTTTGTGTCTTGAACCATTGCGGGGATATCCGTATATTCCGGGCAGTGCAGTCAAAGGTGTTGCACATCACACCGCCTGGCTTGAGTGGTGTGATAATCCTGATCCGGACTTGGCGGTGCGTATTGCCCGCGTTTTCGGATATCCCACCCAAGAGTCTGCTCTTGATTTGGCGATCAAAAGCGCTTGGCCTGAAATACCTGATGCACTGGCCGGTGCGGTATCCTTTCTGGCTGCGGTGCCATGGACTTTGGAAGGTGAAAAGACCGCTTTAGGCATTGACATCTGCACCTCACATCATACTCATTATTATCAGGGTAAACAGGAACCGTTTGATGACGAAAGCCCGATCCCGTTGGTATTTCCTGTCGTTCGTGCCGGTGCAAAATTCCTCTTTAGAATTGTTCCGCTGGCGCTGGCTGATGACGCCGTCTGCAGGGATGCCCGACATTGGCTGATCAACGCTATCTGCACTGGCGGCATAGGGGCAAAAACTGCTGCCGGATATGGATGGTTCTCCTGTGACGAAAAACAGTCTGAACTGTGGTTGCAGAAAATGCGAGAGGAAATCAATAAAAAACGGGCCGCCCGTGTCGAACAACAGAACGATCAACGCTTGCGTGAAGAAAAAATCCAAGCTGATGCACAAGCAACTGTAATAAGAGAAAGAGAAAAACAACGTCTTGCCACGATGACCCCGGAACAAATTTTGGATGAAACAGTCAGCAAAATGAGTCCGGAGCAGTTTATGACTCGCATTGGGCAGTTCTGTCTAAACGCTCGTCCAAGCGTATCACCCGAGGAAAAAGCGGCGCTGCTACGTGCTCTGAAAGGCTCCAGACATGAGATATGGGAACAGATGAGGGGTATGAAAAGGGGGAAAAATACGCCGAATTGGCCGCAGATCGTCAACGAAATTTTTGCCCTGCACAAGAAACTGTATGATGGAGAGAAAATGTCATGAATGAATTAAAAACCGATTTACAGTTGATTACCCCTTGTTTTTGTGCTGGCGCGGATCAGCGCCAGGCTGAAATTCGTGTACCCTCAATTCGTGGTCAGCTTCGCTGGTGGTTTCGGGTTCTTGGCGGTACTCTTGATGCGGAAAGAGAGGTGTTTGGTGGTATCAGTCGTCAAGGCGAGGAGGAAAAGCCCATGGCCAGTAGGGTCTGCCTGAGGGTTTATGATGTTCAGAATCAGTATGGTGAGGAACATGAATTGCCAAAGTCTGCCAACAGTCCTTTGAGCTATTTGTTTTATTATGCAAAAGTATCCGGGAACAGAGAGAACATCTTTCGTTTTCGCAAACCCGGCTGGCTGGCACCCGGAAGTAGTTTCACTCTTCACGCTTCATTTCGCCATCATCTGGAATCGTCCAATCTGGAATTGTTTATTCGCTCCTGGCAAACTTTTCTGTTGCTTGGCAGTCTTGGTTTACGGCAGACGCGTGGCCTGGGAGCATTTGCCGAAAAGCAGTTGCCGACTTTTGCCGAGTTTCAACAATCCTGCCGCAAGCTGTGTCCGGGCATAAAAAAATGGTATGTAGGCAATGTTAATCAGGCTCCTTACATTTGTTCAAACTGGAAAGAAGCCATGATGTCTCTGGAAGCTGTGCTTGGCTGGATTCGTCAGCATGGTTTTTCAGCGGGGCAACATGGTGATCTTCCGTCGCCGCTGGGCAAATCATCGGGTGGGCGTCAGGCATCCGCTTTGCATTTACGCCCGGTACTGTTGCAGGAAGGCTTTTTGCCAGTGTTTTTTTACACGCCGGAGATTTTGGCTCCGGAAAGCCGAAATCCGGCGCTCGAAAACTTGTTGGATAACATGCCATTTAAGACACCGTACCGGCAAAAAAACGCCAAAGATTCGGTTGATGATCGTTCTGAACTGGTCTTGCGTGAGCTGGAGTAAAAAGATGCTTCATTGTATGATTGCATCAAACGGTGGTACTGCGTCGTTACCCAAGAAAGGGATTTTAATCGGCAACAGTTTTCCTTTAAGTTTGATTCGTCGGGTGGTGTTGATAAGGCCGTCGTCTCAACGGGAATTACGGGAGGCGCTTACCGGTCGTCGGGTCGTTTCGTTTTGGGGTCATGCCAATACGTTGCTTGCGGCATCGCAATATGCTGGCTGTGACCTCACGCCCTCGCGTGAGCGTCCGACCGTCCGTCTTTCAGCGGAGTGCTATCCCTGTTTTGCTGCTGAGATATTTCGGGAGTGCTGGGTATTGTCCCCGGATTATGTCGGGAATTTCCGGCCCGGAGTCGGCGAAGAGGTGCCGGCAGAAAAAATTTTGGGTTGGCAGGTATTGCGTCTGGAGTGGGATGCGGTATCCGGAAGATAAGTCCAGGTCGTCCTTTTGAAGCGGAATTTTTCTGATCTCGGGTTGGTTTGTAAACTTGACTTTCTCCGGTATTGTATTTCCCGGAAGTTGCTTCCCGGGCTATAAGCCGGGTGCTGTACGCTTTATTTTCAGCAGGTTGAATTTCAGGTCAGGGGGACGGACGATGCAGGACTATGAACTGGAACGCTGGTTGCGTTTGCTGTGCTTTGCAAATCACTACCATTTTGGCAGCCTATGGCATCTGCGGGAATCTTTGCTGAAGCAGCGCTATTTCGGATATGATCAATACAGTACGCGTTCCGGGCATCCCGGTGTCAGTATCAACCGCCGGAATGTGTGTAGTCTCCAAGACACTGTTCAGATGCTGATTGGCAGCAGCCGGAAACTGGGACGGGCCTGTGTTGTGACCGGAGTCTTCAAAAACAATCCAAACGAAAAAAAGACCTACTTTCAGGTTCTACGGCCAGTTTCGGTTCTTCCTGAACATTTTTTTTCTCATGACGGTATGGAGGCGGAGGTCGAGCGCAATGACTTCAAATCGCACCTGAACAAAACAGAATACGCTGAACTGGAAAAAATGTTTGGGAAGGGAGATGGCGATGGACAGTAAAGCGTCACCACAGAGGCCGGAGGAAGAATTGGCAGCCTGGAATGCCTGGAAGAAAATTTGCTTTGTCGATGGTTGCCCGCCGGAGCAACGAAGCTATCTGCGCCGGCGCATCATCGCCAAAATGACCCACGAACTGCGTAAATACGGTATTGATACTGGCAGGGATCACTGGCTTTCTGACGATGAACTGGTCAGTGAATTTGATCTGTTCTTGGCTTGCAAGGACGGAGCATCGCCGGAAGGCGGCGGTTCGGAGTCCGGCAGAGTTGCCAACGGGCTTTCCCGTCGGCAGTTCAAACAACATAAAGATTATATATGGAACAAATTACAAGGAAGCAAGGATCCGCCCATGCAGGTGCTCAATGGAATTCTGCTGGGACCGCGCAGCATCATCATGGACGTCCTGCGGAAGGTGCTGAGGAGCCATTATTCGACCCGGGAAGTTCGGCTTATTGATCGAAATACCGGTACCAAGGTACGACGTCTGCAGCGGCTCAAAAGCCTGCAGGAGCCGCTCGAAGGCGCTGACGGACGCAGTGATACGCTCGAAGAACGGCTGGCTGACAAGCAACCGACTCCGGATGCGCTGGCGGGCGAGAATTCGGCTGAACTGAAGATCACCCTTCAGTTGCTGGTGCAGACTCTGTCCCGTGAGGAAAGACTGGTCTTGCTGGCAAAACTGTTGCGGATCAATGCTTCCGCGCCATCTGTCAGCCGAGTGCTCGGACGTGGTAAATCGACGGTCTGTGCGTTGCTGCGGCAGGTTCAGGAAAAAGTACAGCATTGGTATCAGACCAGTGAGGACATTCCGAAATGTGTGACAGTTGAAATGCATCAGATTTTTTGTGATTTGCTGGTTGCCGGGCTGCAACAGGAGACCTCTCCAGCAATTCAGGATTTTCTGAGACAGGTGTGGGAAATCCGTTCGGACGCCAGGTGAATATCCACCACAGTATTGCCAGGAAAACAAGCGAAAAAATTGGAAAACCGGACAACGTCGGGCTTATATACCTTGCATCAGCAATGATTATTTGTTGACAAAGATTAATCAACAGATCACGAGGCAATTTTATGAACACATCTGCCGAGAAACAGTTTCAATCGCGAAAACAGTTGACGCAATCGTTTCTGCATGAATACCAGTTATACTGCCGTTTGCTGGATCAGGCTGGCGAAGATCCTGGCGAAGATCCAGACAAAAAAAACCTCAGGTCTAAATTCGGATCAAGGCAGTCTTTGGCTGCAGCTGCTCCGCCAGATTTCGCCGGGCTTCAATCAGGACAGATTCGTCTTCTGTCGCAGCCCGATCAGATGATCTGGGTTCTTGCCTTGCGCTGCTGGGGCGGCGGCATTTGGTTGGTAGTACCCTTTTCGCCGTTCCCATTTCCGGCAACCGAGGAGGAATTTTTGCTGGGCGGCAAACGCACAGAATATCTCGATGTGCTTCAGTTCTGGAATGCCCGTACGTTGCATGCGTTGTTTTTGCGGCGCAGCTGGCTGGTCGATACGCTGACTCCACAGGAATTACAAACAGCTGAAGTGCTTTTTAACGCTTCCCTAAGCGGGGATGCCCTGCCGGAAGAACTGCTGGCGAGGACGGCTCTGCCAATCACGGCGGCGCCAGACCCGCGTCTAAATTACAAGCAGCAGAGTCTGGCTCGCTTCGCAGCCCTCGATGCCGCAGACCTGCAGTGGACAGAACGCTGCGCCGAAGCGGCGGCAGAACCGCTGCCTGAGATCGATCTGAACCTGCTGCTGGGTGATGAATCAGCGCCCAAGCAAAAACCGCATTTCATCCCGGACTTGTTTTCCAATCTGCCGCTGGCGGCCGCCGGACGGACGGAAAACAGCCTCTGCTGGGAAACTGCACTGACGGCTGTCACCTTGCTGAACCACTTTTTTCAAGGAAAAGTTTTAAAGCCGCACGACCTGAAGGCGCAGATCGCCCCCATGGATGAGCCGGGTATTTTCTTCCTCAAGGAAAGGAAAACCACGAATCTGCTCTGGAAACTGCCAAGGGGTTGCAGCCGGTCTTTTGCAGACGCTTTATTCTTTCACCGGGAGAAAAAGACTCTGCTCGCAACCGGATACACAGTCCGCGAAGGCGAGGAAGGTTTTATTGTTCTGGCAGACTGGTGTTCAGAGGAGTATCCGAAAATTCATGCTCCTGCAGACATCAGCATTTTTCTCACCGAACCGGAGAAGATTTGAGATGAGTCAATCCATTCTGCCTTCCGCACTGAAATTGCGCCACAGTGGCTGTAGTGCCACTGCTTTGTTGGAGCGATGTTTTGATGTTTCACCCGAAGACTGGGATTTTTCAGCCTGGCAGACCCCTGAGGATTTGCCAATCGATAAGCGGGAGAAAGTTCAGTCCAGCCTGGCTGAACTGGCTTTCTGGCGTAGTATCGTCTTTCCGGATCAAGCGGCGGATCGGCCGGCTTGGTTGAATGACATCTGCCCCTTTGCTGATTCGCAAGATACGCTGCGCCAGCTGTTGCCGTATGCCCGGTATGCCGCCATGGCGGCTTTTCCGCTGGCCAGCCAAAACGGGCAGAGCCCAACACTTGCCAGACTCTATCTGCTGCAGGATTATCCTTGCCGGAATTCCTGCTGCCGGCTCAGCTTTGCCGATGCCATACCGGAAAACTGTGCCGTACTTCTGGCTGGAGCCACGGTCGCTTCTGGAGAAATAATCGAGGGGGACTCCTGGCAGCTGGCATCAGAGCTGGCTCGAAAAGCGATCTATGAACCGGCTCTGCGTCTGCCGCTTGGTTCGGGTTGGATCTGCACCGGTTCTGTTGATGAGCGCAGCGGCGTGAAACCTGTTAAACTCGGCAATAAACACGAACTGACTCGCAGAAGCCACCGGCGCTGGCTGTTGCCGGATGGCGAAAATTTTGAGGATTGGCACTTGTCGGCAGATCCGGCTGCGGATGGGTTCGGGGTACGAACCCTCGCTGAAGCTCTGACCTATGTTCGTGAAAGCGGGATAGTAACGCATCAATTTGCGTTTCCGGAGGATGTTGGCGAGTTGCATGTGCTTCTTGGTACGGCTTTGCCGCCGGTGCTGGCAGTATGCATGCAGATTTTTCCGGGGCGTCTTTGTCTGTGGTATTCAGAACAGACGCATCTGCATGCAGAGGCTTTGGAGAAGGTGTTTAGCCGGTTTTTGCCGGTGGAGTTGCATGCTGTTCCTTCAGACAACATGGCAGTGGTCGAGGTGCGGATCCGGGAACGCCTGCTGGAGGCAGCCGGGCTTGTGCGTCTGGTCAATATCACGGGCGGTAATCGCCTGATGGGGCTTGGCGCCATGCTGGCCGCCCGGCACTGCCGGGTGAGCATGGTCTATCGCGATATTGATGCGCCACCAGACCAGTTGGAAATGATCGACTTTGCCGATGATCCGACCCTGCTGCCCAGAAATGGCAAAGTCAGTGGTAATAATTGCCCCAAAAAATGGCAAAGTCAGGTCGACTGGAGAAAGCTCTACAACCCAGGCACCAGACTTGCACTGGGAACACCGCCGGATTATATATGGCTGCGGCAAATCCTCTGGAAAGAAGGCTTCCCTCCAGTCGTTATGCCAGCAGACGAGAAAAATAAACTCTGACTTTGATACCAGTTCAGAAATCGCCAGTGCGAAAAAAAACGTCGTTATTTCTGGAAAACATCCGGGTTGCGGTCTTATCTGAATATGAAACGAAATCGCAAGCATTCCATAGTCATTGTAGAATTCGCATACTAACGCATAACAAGCCCCATCAAGAATGCCGGCGGGATATGGAGCGCCGGCGTCCTCGCCCATCCGCGCTAACTTAACCTAAAAAAAATGAAGTTTTGAGCACAATCATTACATAACAATAGTCGATTTGCATGGTTATCCCAAAAAGCGTATTCTGTTCTATTTGCTAGCCCCGCAGGGGCGGCCTCATCTTAGCCCCGGGCAACGCCCGGGGTAGGCGTGTAGTTT
>Ga0172378_10005563_pt1 | contig 11776 bp, 6 predicted proteins | sample GrowelOW332metaG_FD_119755 | JGI IMG/M metagenome (GOLD analysis project Ga0172378, IMG submission 119755) | Groundwater microbial communities from an aquifer near a municipal landfill in Southern Ontario, Canada - Pumphouse #3_1 metaG | ecosystem: Environmental > Aquatic > Deep subsurface >... | reverse complement strand
GATAAAATAGATTAACAACCAATGGTATTTGATATTAAATTGGATAGTTCTATGAACCAGCAGCAAATTTCTGTTGTTTCACCGATTAAAACTGAGGGTGCTTTTTATTCCTTAGTAAAAGACCTTAAAGGTAATTGTTTGTCATTTAATTTTTCAAATTCTTATTCAGAATCTCCTTTTACCGGATTTAATAAACCATTACCTTCTTATTGGATCAGTGTAATTACCGCAATTATTAAGCAAAAGTGCGATTTCAGTAATCAGGAACCAAGTATGGAAGAATATCTTTATACTATTGAGATCGAAAGCAATGCATACAAATTTCTGATAACAAAAGTCCCTATTACAGTTATGGGCGATTTGTATTTCCACTTTTATGTTAAACTTTATGATAAGTATAACAGGGTGCCAAGTGAACTCTGTGATCGGCATTCAACAGAAATTAGTCTGAATAAAATTAATTCCAAATGTATTTCTTCAGTCTCTCATGATTTCAGAACACCGCTTTCAATAATTTATGCCAATCTTCAATTACTGGAATATCATGAACTCCAACTTGACCACGAAACCATAGAAGAAGCGTTTTCCTTAAGTCGTATGGCTGTTAAGTCCCTTCTCCGAATACTAGATAAAGTAACTATTGTTGATTCTATCAATAAGGATAGATTGGAATTTAAACCATCAAAAGTTGAATTGACGGTACTATGCAGTAGTTTAGTTCAGGAGTTGAACGATACTGAAGTTATTCCTGACAGGGTCAAATACGTTCATGATCCTTTAATCACAGAAATTGAGATTGATGAGTACTTGTTTGAAAACTTATTTACCCATTTAATTCATAATGCTCTTGATTACTCAAAAAAGGATCATAAGGTTCTTTTTGAATCACAATATATAAATACTGATATAATTCGGTTTATCATTAAAGATGATGGAATTGGGATTTCCCCTGATCAAATTAGCAACCTCAATCGTTTTTTTAATGAAGACCATTTTAATCTCGTTGAAGGTATTGGATTAGGCTTAGCAATCGTAAAAGCATGCTTACTTTTACAAAAAGGTACTCTACAAATTACTAGTGAAATCGGGAAAGGGAGTATCTTTATTGTGGATTTACCGATAAATGCAGAATGTTAAAAAATATTCCAATGAGTTTACAGAGTGAATATTGTGGTAAAATCTTACTTATTGAAGATGATAAAGCATTAGCACTAACCATTATCAATCTTCTGAGAGTAAAAGGCTACGAAATATCCCATGCACCGGATGGAGCTGTTGGAATACAAAAAGCCTTTGAAATACTACCTGATTTAATATTGTGTGATATCTCCATGAAGGAGATTAGTGGTTATGACGTTTTCAATGTATTAAAGGAAAGCTCAGCCACTGCAATGATTCCATTCGTTTTTCTGACCGGCAAATCTGAGCTAAAGGACATTCGATTTGGTATGCAGCTAGGTGCAGATGATTATATTGTAAAGCCTTTTGAGTATGATGAGCTGATTACATCAATTGCTACGCGTATCAACAAAGCTGAAGCCAACAAGAAAGCAAATGAAGAAAAGTTCATTGCCCTTTCAATGATTTCTCCCTATGGTATCTTTATATATCAGGGTGCTAAATTTATTGAAACCAATCCAAGCTTATCGAATATGTTGGGTTATAGCCGAGAAGAACTATTACAAATGGGTTTCCGGGATTTGATCATTGAGGCAAACAGAACGCAGGCTATGGATAAGATCAACCGCTGTTTGCAAGGATTTGAGAAGGAAATACATATCAATTTCCATGTCAAACATAAGGATGGACATGTTTTGAGCATTGAAATATATGGTATTGAAGGTCTCAAAGTAAAAGGGAAAACCAGCCTTTTGGGAATTTTTTCATCCCTGAAATCTCTTGAACCTGAAGATTCAACTTTGGAAGATTTAAGTCCTTATGAAATTAGAGAATTTGAGAAAGTAGTAGATTCGATAGGAGGTAAGGGTTTGTATGTTTCTGAAGGATTGATTAATAAACTTCGTACCCTGTTTTCTAAAAATCAGGATAATGAAGAAAAAAGTAGTGAAAATATCGTTTTCTCCGATCGTGAACTAGAGATATTGACCCTTGTATGCAAAGGATTATCCACCAAGGAAATTGCTGATAAATTATTCATTAGTAGCCGTACCGTTGAAAAACACAGGGCTAACCTAATGACCAAAATAGAAGCAAAGAATATTATTGAAGTAATTATTTATGGATTGAAACACCAATTGATCGACATTTAGATTAGATTAATCAAGTTTCAATACAGCCAGGAAAGCAGACTGTGGAACTTCAACATTACCAATTTGACGCATACGCTTTTTCCCCTTTTTCTGTTTCTCAAGCAACTTTCTTTTACGGGTAATATCACCTCCATAACACTTAGCTGTAACATCTTTACGCACTGCTTTAACAGTTTCACGTGCAATTATCTTTGCACCAATGGCAGCCTGAATTGCTATATCAAATTGTTGGCGCGGTATCAGATCCTTAAGTTTAACACACATTTTGCGCCCAAACTCATAAGCATTATCCTGGTGAATTAAAGTGGAGAGCGCATCAACAGGCTCCCCGTTCAATAATACATCTAGCCTGACAAGCTTAGCTGTTTTATAACCGGTAATATGATAATCAAAGGAAGCATAACCTTTTGAAATGCTCTTGAGCTTATCATAAAAATCAAAGACAATTTCTCCCAGTGGTAATTCAACCGTTAACTCGATGCGGTTACTTGCTAAATAGACCTGGTTAATAAGGGTTCCTCTCTTTTCAATGCATAATTTCATTACTGCTCCCAAGTATTCTGCCTTTGAAATAACCTGAGCTGTAATATAAGGTTCCTCAATATATTGTAGATAGTTAGGGGCAGGTAATCCTGAAGGGTTATGAACCTCGATTACTTCGTTTTTAGTTGTAAAAGCTTTGTATGAAACGTTAGGAACGGTTGTAATTACATCCATATCGAATTCACGATCAAGCCTTTCCTGTATAATCTCCATATGCAATAAACCGAGGAAACCACACCTAAACCCAAACCCTAGCGCAGCCGATGATTCTGGCTCAAATACCAGTGAAGCATCATTCAACTGCAATTTCTCCATTGATGATCTCAACTCTTCATAGTCATCGGCATCAACAGGATAAATACCGGCGTAAACCATTGGCTTTACATTGGTAAAACCCTCAATAGCTTTCTCACATGGACGTTTAACATGGGTAATAGTATCACCCACCTTAACTTCACGTGAAGTTTTAATACCTGAAATTATATATCCTACATCCCCGGCACTTAACATTTCTCGGGGTTGCTGTACTAATTTCAGCACTCCGATTTCTTCAGCATTATATTCCTTACCGGTTGCAAAGAATTTGACGAAATCACCCTTTTTAATCTGCCCATTCATGATACGGAAGTACGCGATGATTCCCCTGAATGAATTGAAAACCGAATCAAAGATCAGAGCCTGTAAAGGAGCATCAGGATCACCTTTCGGAGCCGGTACTTTCTTTATAATTGATTCAAGTATTAAGTCAATACCTAAACCTGTTTTGCCACTTGCTCTTATAATATCTTCCGGTTTACATCCTATCAAATCAATTATCTGCTCTTCAACATCTTCTGGCATTGCATTTTCCATGTCCATCTTGTTCATTACCGGAATAATTTCCAGGTCATGTTCCAAAGCAAGATATAAATTTGAGATGGTCTGAGCCTGAATACCCTGAGTGGCATCAACAATGAGTAATGCACCTTCACATGCAGCAATGGAACGCGACACTTCATATGAAAAGTCTACGTGCCCGGGTGTGTCAATAAGATTAAGGATATAATCGGTGCCTTCAAAATTGTATTTCATTTGAATGGCATGGCTTTTAATGGTAATGCCTCTCTCGCGCTCCAGGTCCATGTCATCAAGCACCTGGTCTTGCTGTTGCCGATTGGATAAAGTGCCGGTAAGTTCAAGCAAACGATCTGCCAGGGTGCTTTTTCCATGGTCAATATGGGCGATAATACAAAAATTGCGGGTATTTTTCATCAATGCAAAGGTAATCTGAAAATAAATATGGTTGCATTAGTATGAACTGAATTTTAAACATGCTTGCTTCTTCTTCATTTAAAATCTATACACATGTTAATCTGATCATCTGAATAAGGTTGATCTGATCTCCTGTTCCATATAATCTAATCATTGTAATCAGGCTGATCTTCTCTTCTTTATCTTCTAATAATAGATCACTTTAGTTTGGCTAACCTGATTTCCTTTCTGTAATGCTGAATTATTGTACTCAGGCTGATCTGACCCTGTCAGTACTTGATAATTTGATAATAATAGAGGTGTGCTTCACAACAAATAATAAACCTGATTGTTTATCTGTGGAATTTTACTTATTTTTGAATTACCCAAGAAGAGAACACTCATTAAAAATTACAGATATGTCAAAGATTAAATTGGCCATCAATGGATTTGGAAGAATCGGCCGTAATGTTTTTAAAATAGCACTTGAGCATGAGAATATTGTTGTAATTGGTATTAATGACCTTACAAATACTAAAACTCTTGCTTATCTATTGAAGTATGATTCTACCCAAGGCCGTTTTCAGGGAAAGATTGCTTATGATGAGACTTCATTAATCGTTAACGGAGTGAAATATCCGGTTACTGCTGAACGAAATCCAAGCTCTATCCCTTGGGCACTAGCTCCTGATGTAGTAGTAGAAGCAACTGGAGTATTTCGTTCACGTGAAAGTGCAAAGGGCGGTTATGGCGATCACCTGAAAAACGGTTCTAAAAAAGTTATTTTGACGGTACCTTCTAAAGATGAAATTGACAGGACTATTGTTCTTGGTGTTAATGATCATGACCTTAAAGAAACTGACCAGTGTGTATCAAATGCATCCTGTACCACAAACTGCTTGGCTCCTATAGCAAAGGTGCTTAACGACAAGTTTGGTATAGAGAATGGGCTTATGACTACAATCCATTCATATACAAATGATCAAACAATCCTTGATGCACCTCATAGCGATCTTAGAAGGGCTCGCTCTGCTGCTGTTTCTCAGATTCCTACAACTACTGGTGCTGCAAAAGCTGTAGGTATTGTAATTCCTGAACTGAAAGGAAAACTTGACGGGTTGTCAGTCAGGGTTCCTACACCTACCGGTTCATTAGTTGACTTGGTTGTCAATCTAAAAACTGACGTAACCAAGGAACAAATTAATGCTGCAATGAAAGAAGCTTCTGAAGGGCCGATGAAGGGTATCCTTGAATATACGGAAGATGAGATTGTTTCGGTTGATGTTATCCATAACCCTGCTTCTTCAGTATTTGACTCAAAGAGTACTATGGTGAACGGCCGCACAGTTAAAGTGCTCGCATGGTACGATAACGAGTGGGGCTACTCTTCCAGAGTGGTTGACCTCGCTGAAAAAATGTTTAAATAATGCTGAACTAAACTTTTTTAAAGCTTAATTCATTCAATTATTGAATTTATACTATTGCTGTCTGATAAAAATTAGTAGGGCAAAAAATCAGGGCTGTTTTCCTCTCTTGGAATCCGGCCCTTTTTACTTCCTTTGCAGTTACGACACTCAAAAGGAAATATTTATGGGCAAAAATGCATATTTTACCGGACAGCCGCTCTATGCATAACTATTACAATTGACCGATGTTCAAGAAATAGCGCGATTAAGTCAAAAAGGAGGTCACGAACGTTATACCCAAAAACTTGATGGTTACACTGCCAACCCGAATTAGCCATTCGTTCAAATTTTTAGTTAGCACGGATTAAATAAGAACTTAACACGGATTAAATAAGAACTTAACACGAATTAAATGAAATAGCCATACCGGTCAGCCTCTTCTTTATTGGCGACATCAAACAAGAACTTAACACGGATTGTATAAGAACTTAACACGTATTAAATGATATTAAAATCTCTGTCAGCAGCTTGAATCAGAAGTTGTATAAGAACTTAACACGGATTAAATATGAACTTAACACGGACATAACACGGACTTAACACGGACTATATACGCATAAATGCGTCTGAAGTTCGTATTTAATCCTATTTGAGTACGCATTGGCACGATATTTGATGTATATTATTACACTTAATACAGAAAACAAGGACCATCGCAAGAAAAGGAGAAACCCTGTCGGGTACCGTCCGACAGGTGTTATGATATGAAATATACGGTAAGAAAGCTATGCGCACCTTACCCACCGACATTCGGAAAATCAACTCCACCAAAGTCAAAAAGGCGCAAAGCACCTTCGCCTTCGTGATGATGACATCGTCATGTTGTCAGTCGCTACCACTGATAACGCATACAGTCACGTAAACACCCATGCTGCCACCCGTCGGTATGGAACCATCGAGTTGGATTTACCTGTCGAAGCAGTAGGGAAAGAGTTGTATGCTTTTATCACCTTCAAAAGAGCAGAAGGGGAGAGGAAGATATTTACCGTATCGAACAGCCAAAGGGTAGTGAGTAGTAAGTGATGAGTAGTGATTGGTTAGATTTATTATAATCATATGGGTTAAGAGTTTTACCTTAACAAATGAATGCTGTTGGTTAATACTCTCGATTGAATAGTGGCCTCTTCAGGTAACTCGGGTAAGCCTACAATTTCATAAATCGTACATTTATAAAAATAAACACCCTCAGGGCACATCTTATTGGTGTTTTTATCTTTTCCATCCCACTTGATTTCAGGATCATCGGTTTCATAAACCAGTACACCCCACCTGTTGAATATCTGCATTTCCACTCTTTCAACAGATGAATAACCGGGGAAAGGAACGAAATAATCATTAATGTTGTCGAAATTGGGTGTGAATACATTAGGAAGATGGTATCGGGGACAATCATCGATATCTATACAATATAACTGGTATGATGAAGTGTCAATGTTGCCGTTAGTATCAGATGCTATGACGAAAAAGCAACCTGTAAGAGTTTGGTCTGCCGTATATAGGAAGCTGGTTTTTTCGGGGGAAATGGTAGCTATAAGTTCAACAGGATGCCCAGTCTTATATAAATAGTAATTGGCAATATCAGGAGCACAGGTGAGCTTAATATTTTCCCATGAAAAAAGTGCCGTTAATTCGTCACAATTGATGTTTGCCTGCAATAAAGGAACGCAGGGTGGAATATTATCAATAGGCGAATCACACTTTATTTGTGAAAAATTGATAAGTGGGTCAATGTAGCCGGGGGTACCATAAGTTCCTATTGTTTTTACCAGGTAACAATATTGTGACTCGTTGACCAAAGCAGTATCAATAAACCTTCTGACAGATATGGTAGTTAAACTATCAAAAATTGTTGCTCCCTGGAGTCTTCTATACACTGTATATTGTTCGTTAGCCCAAGGGACATTTTCATTGATATTAATGGTTATTTGTTGATCTGACGGGATTGTTGTAAGAAATATGGAAGATGCAGGAACTGAAAATCCAACAGAAAAAACATTGCCAGGGGTATTGTTAATTAATTCAATCGTGTACGTCCATGGATTGTCAAGCGTATTTAGCCCAATATCATTGTATATGGTGTCATTCAGATCATTGAACTGCGCAATCTCTACTTGAGCAGCAGTGCTGAAGTTTCTTGATCTGTAAACTTTGTACCTATAAGGTCCGGGAACCTGAATAGTATCCAGTTCAGTTGGTTTTGACCATACTACGCTGATTCGACCATCAGTTAATGAGGTAGCATCTACAGTAACATTGGTGATAACCGGCAGGTCTTTTTTCAGGGCAGCACAGAATTCTTCAGAAGCTCTGCTTTCTGCTCCATCTTCAAACCAATAAGTAACTATATAGCAATAAGTAATACCACGTACTAACCCGATTCCGTTATTATTGTCAGTATATGCTGTAGTGTTCATACCCTGGGTAATTGCAATCAGCTTGTATCCTGTTCCAGGGGGAACCCCTGTAGTGCAGTAATCAGGAAAATAGTTTGAATGCCCTGCCCTCCGGTATATCTTATATCCCTTAGCTTCAGTACATGATGGCTTGAGCCAGGTTAGATTAATATTATTACCAAGCGGTTCTGCCTGTGTCCCTATAATGGGAGGAGCTATTACCTTAATATTGAGAATTTTCATGTCGAATAGCTTAACCGGTTTGCCATCATCTGTCACTTTGAAATACACTTGGTAAAGTTGGTTACGGACATGACTACATACTGTTGGCCATACAAAGGTTGCACTAATAGTACCTGTTGAATCATCAGGTACATCAAAACTTGCAGGACTGACTGCAAGCAAGAACGGTCCCCCACTTGCGGTTAGTGTCAGCAGGTCATTATCAGGGTCAAAAGCAGAAACTTTTACTCTCAGGGTATCTCCGGCAACAACGCAAGTGTCAGAGATTAAATTTAATACCGGAGGCTTGTTATCACAGGCAATGATGTTTACCTGCATGTCGCGGGTAACATACCCTATACGAATGCCATTTCTCCATTCTTCAATAATGATGGCAAAATTATACTCGCCCTGTATTGTCGGGCTTTCCCAGATTATGTCACCAGTTTGTTCGTTAAGTGTGAATGTCCCTGGGTTCTGGTCATCAACCAGGTTGGGTAATTTATAACCTATAATGTTTAGTCCGCCTGCGCCTTTGGGTGTGACTAATTTATACGCTAAGCTATCGCCATTAGGATCAAATGCTCCCGGGTTATGCATATAAGGTGTTCCTATACACCCATTATCGATAGGAGGGTTGAGTAAGATTGGTGAACTGTTACTTCCCAGAAATGGATTAATAACAAGGAGGCTTTCAATGAATAGAGGTACATCAACGGAATTGGGAATATTCTCTATACCCATGTTCCTGTTAGGGTCCTCAAGCCATATTTTATAGATGGAGGCTGAAGGGTAGGTGTGTATTCCTATATAAACATTGAACCTGATCTCAGAACTAATCATTTCACCAATATGATCACATGTATGACCATTAGGGCTAACTCCTGATGAGCCATTAGATCTGGGAAGTATACTACTTTCACCATCGCCCCAATTAATTTCTAACTCACACCGGTCAGCCGGACTCGGTGCATAGGTATAGGTGGTAATCGTAACTTCATAAGTAAGATTTGATAAGGAACGGTAGGTGATTTCACCTGCACGTTGATGAGTGGCAAATGCAGAAAAGGGGAGCATGAAATATGCAAAAACCAATAAAAGCAGGTTCAGGTAAATACGGGTAAGAGTTTTGAATACTTTCATTTTTACGTACTTATACACCTCATATGCAAACATTGAAATTAAATTGAATGGTTTATCAAAATTTCTAAAGTATAAGTTTAGGTTAAAATGTTATCAATAGAAGCACTTAATAGTCTGCCATCACGTTATTAAGAACAAATATAGGAGATTTTTGCCTTTTTGCCGTTTTTTTTTATGATACATTAGCATTTACCTCATCCATTGGATAAATCAATACATTTGTAGTTGAAAAAGAATAGTAATCAATAGGAGTAGAATGTACGTAGCGGATCAGGAGCAGGAACGAAAAGAAATATTAAAGCGATACAGGGCACTTCTGAATGCCTGGAGTAACGGCGCTGAGTTGAAGAACAAGCGTATGGTACGTAAAGCATTCAACCTGGCTGTGTCTGCACATAAAGATATGCGCCGCAGAAGTGGTGAACCCTATATTTACCATCCTTTAGAAGTTGCCAGGATAGTAGCCGGTGAAATCGGACTTGGTGAAACATCAATTATCTGCGCACTCTTGCATGATGTTGTGGAAGATACCGACTATACAATTGACGATATGCGTCGTATGTTTGGTGAAAAAGTGGCAAGAATAATTGACGGACTAACCAAGATCAAAGAGCTGTTTGATCATACTCCTTCGGCCCAGGCAGAGAACTTCCGTAAAATATTACTTACACTTTCTGATGATGTAAGAGTGATATTGATCAAGTTGGCCGATCGGTTGCATAATATGCGTACCCTTGATTCTATGCCACATGAAAAGCAACTAAAAATTGCTTCTGAGACAATTTATCTGTTTGCCCCTCTCGCTCACCGTTTAGGATTGTATGCAATTAAAAGTGAACTGGAGGACCTGGCACTCAAATACACAGAACCTGAAATTTATAATTCCATCGCCAGGAAGCTAGAAGAAACCTCTGTTGAAAGAGCAAGGTTCATTAATAAGTTTATTTACCCTATACGTAAAGCGCTGCTGGCGCAGGGTATAGTATTCCAAATAGTTGCCAGGGAGAAGTCCATTTACTCAATTTGGCAAAAGATGAAAGCTAAGCAGGTGCCTTTTGAGGAGGTGTTTGACATTTTTGCTATCCGGATAATTATTGACACTCCGGTTGAAAATGAAAAATATCAATGCTGGCAGGTATATTCTATTGTCACTGATTTTTATAGCCCCAAACAAAACAGGCTACGTGATTGGATATCAACTCCTAAAGCAAACGGTTATGAATCTTTGCATACTACTGTTATGAGTCATACAGGTCAATGGGTGGAGGTGCAGATACGTAGCAATAGAATGAACGAAATTGCTGAAAAAGGTTATGCTGCGCACTGGAAGTATAAAGAAAAGGCTAGTGGTGAAAGTGGATTAGACAGGTGGCTCAATAAAATCAAGGAACTGCTGCAAGCTCCTGATTCTAATGCATTAACCTTTCTCGATGAGTTTAAACTTAACCTTTTTGCTGATGAAATCATCCTCTTTACCCCTAAGGGCGAAGTGAAAACACTCCCATTGAATTCTACTATTCTTGATTTTGCATATAATATCCACTCTGCCATAGGAAACCAATGCATTGGTGCTAAAGTAAACCATAAGCTGGTGCCTTTGAATCAAGTTCTAAAAAGTGGTGATCAGGTCGAGATCATTACTTCAAAAAAGCAAGTCCCTCGTGAGGAATGGATGGACTTTGTAGTCACTGCCAGGGCAAAGTCGTTTATTAAGGAGGCTATTAAAGAACAAAAGAAAAAATTCGCTGAAGAAGGTAAGATAAAACTTGATGCGATACTCTCCGAACTCAAGGTTGATATGAACCGTAATCAACTCCAGCTAATTCAGGATGGCCTGAAAATAGGCTCGGTAATTGATCTCTATTATAAGATAACAAAAGGAGAAATAGGAGTAAAAGAAATAAAAGATTGCCTGCAACATGATAAAACCGGATGGCTAAACTTGATTACTCGTCCTTTTGTCCGATCAAAATCACCTGTTTCACAGAAGTTATCAGAGGACTCAAATGTTAAACTCCAAAATGCAGATATACCTTCCAATGAAACGGGTGAAGTGGAATATCGCATTTCTGATTGTTGTAACCCGATACCAGGTGATGAGGTTGTTGGCTTTGTTCCACAGGATGGCAGTATCTGGATACATCGTACTAATTGTCCCGAAGCAATCCAGTTAATGTCAAAATATGGAAACCGTATTGTCAATGTTAATTGGTCAGGTGGGGAAGCAGGTACGTTCCTGAGTGGTATCAAACTGGTCGGATTTGATAATATGGGGCTTCTTAAGGATATTGTCAGTATAATTTCAAGCCAGATGAGCCTGAATATCCGTTCTTTCCATATTGACTCAACAGCTGATGTGTTTGAAGCTACCATAATGCTGATGGTTCATAATACGGATGATCTTAACAGGGTGATGGCTGAGCTGAAAAAATTACAAGGTATAAATAATGTTTATCGTATCAGCCGTCTTTCAGAGAGCCCAAAAAGATAAAGTACAATAATCCCTTCG
>Ga0172378_10005562_pt1 | contig 11778 bp, 9 predicted proteins | sample GrowelOW332metaG_FD_119755 | JGI IMG/M metagenome (GOLD analysis project Ga0172378, IMG submission 119755) | Groundwater microbial communities from an aquifer near a municipal landfill in Southern Ontario, Canada - Pumphouse #3_1 metaG | ecosystem: Environmental > Aquatic > Deep subsurface >... | reverse complement strand
TTACGAAATCGGCCCCTGCCGTTTCAACCTCCTGCCTCCCCCCGATCAACACAAATCTCTAATAATGAAATCAATGGGAAAAACAAGATGGCACAATTCCGGAGTTCTGCTGATGCTGCTCCTGCTGCTGCACCCGACCTTGGTCCCGGCACAGATCAACCGGGGAGACTGTCCGTTCTATGAGGAATTCAGGACCTTGTCGCTGGAAGACCGCGAAACTCTTGCCTGCAGGGAGATCCTCTCAGGCAATGTTCCCGAATACATGAAAGGGTTCATCCGCATCACTACCCGGCAAAAAGACCTGAACGGGAAGCAACACCGTGTCACCCTGCTTGTCAAACCCGACTACCTGACCGTGCTCAGCGGGGATGTTCCCTTCATTGTCCCCCTCACGCCAATGACTGCCCAAAAAATCGCGGATTCACTGGATTGTTCCCTGCCCACTCCGAAGATCGTTGACATTATCTTCCGGAACGCCCGGGCTACTGCAGAACCGTTCAATTACATCCCCCGTGAACACCGCAACCTGGACCCCGACCTTTTCTTTGACCATTCCCGCGTAATCTTTGCCCAAATGAAAGCCGCCGGTAAAAAACCGGGTACGCTGACCGCCGGAACAAAAAAGGACGTTGTCATGACCAGGGTCCCTCCCAATCCGTCCTGTGGCCTTTAATCAGTGATTAACGGGCCGAGGTGATCTTTGTCTTTATCTCCATGGTCACAGCCATCGTCTGGCTCTGACCTCCCTGTTCCACCACCAGATCTCCGCTCAGTGACTGTGAACCGCTGCTTTCGATCACCCAGCCGCTTTGGGCATCTACCACCGTGGTAGCCTCGCCGTTGCCCGAGATGCGCTCCATGCGCTGAACGGCATCGGATTTCTTGGCTACGGGATCGGGCATGATCACAGATTTGGCAGTCAGGGTAGCCCGGTTCCCGGACAATTCGGTCAGACGTTGCTGTACCGTAATAATGGCTCCCAGTTCCTCGCTGTTTTCCTCGTCGGTCCAAACAGAAGGTATGGCCAGTGCACGGTCGGGAAATTTCGTAAGACCTGCCTGAACAACGCTTTTGATGGCATTCTGGCTGAACATGGACTTGATCTGCTGCATGGCCGTTTCGCGGCGACGGCGGGCGTACTGTGTGGCCAGGGTTTCATCCGCCTGGGTAAAGAAAGTATCCTCGACGGGCATTTGCTCAACAATCTCGCCCTTGCGGGAAATGATCATTTGCAGGGGCTTTCCCATCATGGTCTTAATGGCCTGGCCCATAACATCTTCTCCTTCCGAATCAAAGACCTGGGACTGTCCCTGGCCGCTGGCCGTAATGGTCATTCTTGTAAGACGGGCTTCCACAAGATATCCCTGCTCCACCTCCCGTTCCAGGGTCACTACGGCGCTGATGATCTGATCGGATTGGGTTGTCATCTCTCCCATCATGGGAACCCGTATGGTCGTGGCCTGGCTGACCTCCATGGAAACGGGATACTCCACGCCTTTAACGGGTTTGAATTCCAATGTAACGCTTTGTGCCTGCAGAGAAAGGGTCGCAAACACAAAAAACAAGCTAACGATTCGTTTCATTTCTGATTTCTTTAAATTTCCACAAACTTACAATTTATTCATTAATTAATCTGTCGTTGAATCCTCTTGTTGATGATAATATCCGTTTGGTTGAATCTGGTTTGATATTTGCAACATTTTGCGTAATATTGTGATAAATAGAGAATGCCATTCATTATGAAAATCATAAAATTATTTCTTTTGGCCTTTTGTCTGGTCGGGTTCTCTCACATGTCAGTCGCACAGACCTCCATAGATGCCGAAGCTTCCATTACTTTGGGAGCAGACGTCCGTGTTGAAAAAATCAGTGATCTGCATTTCGGCGACATAATGGGCCAGCCGGTGGGCGGGGCAGTCAGGGTAAATCCGTCGGACGGAAGCGTTGTAAATGTTTCCGGGAATTTCCAGCTCCTCGGCAACAGCACTGCCGCCATTTTCCAGGTTTCCGGCACTTCGGGGCAGTCCTTTCTGATTGCCTCGGGAAGCTACCCCGCACAAATCACATTGAGGAACGAACAGGGAAATACCATGATCGTCAACAATTTTCAAATCATTCCCTCCAGCGGAAATCTGGACAACACCGGCACCGCTCTCATAAAACTCGGTGGCACTTTAAATATAGGTGCAAGCCAGCCGGCGGGGAATTATACCAACACCACAGACCTTACGGTAACCATTTCTTTCCAGTAAGAAACGGGTTGCAATACATCTTAACCAACGTTATGAACAGAACATTCTTATTTATGATGATGCTGACTGGCTCACTGGCGCTGAACGGTTGCAGCGAGAACGCTGACAGCAAGACTCCCCCGATAGGAAAAAACACGGACATCCTGGAAAACGACCTGCTGGACCCCATTGTCCTGAATCATTTCGGACGTGTGTCCGACCCGCAGGTCTCTCCTGACGGAACAAAAATCGTGTACGGGGTCACCTATACCTCTATTGAACAAGACAAGCGGAACAGGGAGCTTTTTGTCATGGACACAGACGGAAACAACAACCGCCAGATCACAAGCACCGATGCGGGAGAATCCAATGCCCGCTGGCTGGACAATGACCGTATGCTGTTTCTGAGCGGAGGGAAACTGTGGATCATGCAGGCCGACGGCTCCGGACGACGGGAGATCAAAGGAACGGAAAGGAGCATTGCGGAATTCAGCCTTTCCCCCACTCACGACAGGATTCTTTTTATCTCTGCCGTCAAATCGGGCGTCAGGCCCGATGACCTTTACCCGGATCTGGACAAATCCTCGGGACGTGTAATAGACGACCTGATGTACCGTCACTGGGACTGCTTCGTGGAAGAGATCCCCCATGCTTTCGTTGCCGCCTTTGACGGAGAATCCCTGTCTGAAGAGGTTGACCTGATGGCAGGCCTGCCTTACGAACTGCCCACGTTGCCCTTCGGGGACATAGGTGAATTGTGCTGGAGTCCGGACGGCAAAAGCATAGCCTATTCCTGCCGCAGACTCACCGGCGTTGATTACGCGGTATCCACCAATACAGATATTTTCCTCCGGAACCTGGAAACCGGAAATGAGACCAACCTGAGCGAGGGTATGAAAGGATACGACACCGCTCCCCGTTTCTCTCCTTGCGGAACCTACCTGGTCTGGAACAGCATGGAACGGGACGGTTACGAAGCCGATAAAAACCGCCTGATGCTCTATTCCCTTGCAGACGGTTCCGTTACCGACCTTACCGCCGGTTTCCGGTACAACGTGGAAAGCGTAACGTGGATGAAGGACAGCAAAGGCCTTTTCTTCACCTCGTGTGCCGAAGGGATCACCCACGTTTTCGCCCTGGACCGGGGCACGGGCAAGATCCGTCAGATCACCTCGGGCTGGTACAATTGCGGCCCCATGCAACTTACCGGCAATCCTTCCGAAGGAGAACAACTCATAGGCACCTATGTTTCCCTGTCCATGCCCGCCGAGCTCGTTTCCATTGATCCCGTTTCGGGTGAATACAAACAGCTTTCCTTTGAAAACAGCCATTTGTTGGACCAGCTGACCATGGGTCAGGTGGAAGAACGCTGGGTCACCACCACCGATAACAAGAAAATGCTTACCTGGGTGGTTTACCCGCCCCATTTTGATCCCGACAAGAAATATCCCGCCGTGCTTTTTTGCGCCGGAGGCCCCCAGTCCACCCTGTCGCAGGGATGGTCCTACCGCTGGTGCCACCAGCTGATCGCCGCCAACGGCTATATTGTCATCCTGCCCAACCGCAGGGGCACAACGGCCTTCGGCCAGGAGTGGACGGAGCAGATAAGCGGCGATTATGCCGGCCAGAACATGCTGGACTATCTGAGCGCCGTGGACCACATGAAGCGGGAACCTTTTGTGGACGGAAACCGGATCGCTGCCGTGGGCGCCAGTTACGGAGGGTATTCCGTGTTCTACCTGGCCGGTAACCACAGTGAACGTTTTGCCGCCTTCATAGCGCATGCCGGCATATTCAACACGGAACACATGTACATGACCACCGAAGAAGTCTGGTTCCCGCACTGGGACAACGGGGGTGCACCCTGGGACAGAAACCCCGTGGCCGTGAACCATTACGCCCAATCTCCTCACAAAAGGGTGCAATTCTGGAACAAACCCATCCTGATCACGCACGGGGAACTGGATTACCGCGTTCCCGCCGATCAGGCCATGGCTGCGTTCAATGCCGCCAAACTGAACGGGGTTCCTGCCAGACTGGTGCTCTTCCCCGATGAGAACCACTGGATCCTGAAAGTACAGAACAACATTCTCTGGAACAGGATCTTTTTTGAATTCCTGGACAAATACCTTAAATGATCGCCCAGAAAGCGGTCATTAAGGGGCAAACGTAAAAAGATCGCAGGACAATTTTCACTTTTTATCTTTTACGCCATCTTTCCCGGTCCGGTGTTATAAATTTGTTGCATATAACCACAATAAAAAAGTATTATGGAATTATCTGTCAACAAAGTAGAACTGATGGGACGCGTTGGCGCAGATCCCAGAATAGGTCAATCCGAAGAGGGAAGAAAAGTAATGAATTTCAATCTGGCCACGGGAGAAGTGGTGAAAACCACAGACGGGACACTCAAGGAAGAAACCACATGGCACCGCATCGTTGCCTGGGAAGGAAAAGATATCGCTTCTTTTGACACGGTCAGGAAAGGTTCGCGGCTCATGATCACAGGAAAGATCCGCACCAATGTCTTTGAAAAGGACGGTCAGCCCAGGTATATCCAGGAGGTCCTTGCACAGACGCTGAAAGAAGTGACTTCGAGCTGAAAAATTACCTACATTTGCAGTCAGATGTAAGAATGTACCCGTATGCCAAGAGATCTTTTCATATACAACACCCTTTCCAGGGAAAAAGAAAAATTTCAACCGCTGGTTCCCGGGCACGCAGGACTCTATGTCTGCGGCCCCACTGTTTACGGTGATCCGCACCTGGGACATGCCAGGCCCGGCGTGGTGTACGATGTGTTCGTCAGACTGCTCAAAGACCTGGGATACAAGGTCCGTTACGTCCGCAACATTACCGATGTGGGGCACCTGGAAAACGACTCTGATTCGGGGGAAGACAAGATCAACCGCAAAGCGCGGCTGGAAGAGCTGGAGCCTATGGAGATCGTTCAGTATTATACCATCCGTTACCACCAGGCTATGGCAGCCCTGAACACCCTTCCGCCCAGCATCGAACCCAGGGCATCGGGGCATATCACAGAGCAGATTGCCATGATCCAGCAGATCCTGGATACCGGGATGGCCTATGAGATCAACGGATCCGTATATTTTGACGTGGAACGGTACAACCGGGAACACCGTTACGGGATCCTGTCCCGCCGTGTACTGGAAGACCTGCAGACCAATACCCGGACCCTGGACGGGCAGGATGACAAACGCTCCCCCTTCGATTTCGCACTCTGGAAGAAGGCTGCTCCCGAGCACATCATGCACTGGCCCTCCCCGTGGAGCGAAGGATTTCCCGGATGGCACCTGGAATGCTCGGTAATGAGCTCCAAATACCTGGGGCAGGTATTCGACATTCACGGCGGAGGCATGGACCTGCTCTTTCCCCACCACGAATGTGAACTGGCCCAGAACACCGTTACCCGCGGGGAACACAGCGTCCGGTACTGGATGCACAACAACCTGATCACCATCAACGGCCAGAAAATGGGCAAATCCCTGGGAAACTTTATCACACTGGAAGAACTTTTCAGCGGAAAGCACCCGCTTCTTACACAGGCATTCCACCCCATGACCGTCAGGTTCTTTATCCTGCAGGCCCATTACAGGGGCCCGCTGGATTTCAGCAACGATGCCCTGGTCGCAGCGGGCAAAGGCCTTAAACGATTGCTGCAGGCACGCCTCGTGCTGAAAAAGATACCGGTTCAGGAAGGACTGGCGGCCTCGGACACGTTGGCGGAAATGGAAGAAAAGATCTACAGGGCCCTCTGCGACGACCTGAACACCCCGGTTGCCCTGGCCGCCCTTTTCGATATGGCGGGATGGATACAGGCAACTTCGGACGCACGGAAACCCATTGCCCCTCAGGACAGGGACGTGGCCGAAAGGATCTATGACCGTGTGGCAGAAGGTATCCTGGGCCTGAAAGAAGAAACGGCACAGGACCACCTCCCCCTGGTGGAAGGACTCATAGAAATGATCCTGGAGTTGCGTACCCGGGCCCGCTCCCGTAAGGAGTGGAGCGAATCGGACAGGATCCGTAACAGGCTCTCTGACCTTGGCGTCAAGATCAAAGACAGCAAAGACGGTACGGACTGGGAATTTTGAATGACCCTAAAGGCAAAGAGGGATACTGTCGCCTGTCAGTATCCCTCTTTATTTCGTGGCGCGATCAATAGATCTTCTGTTTGCATGAAAAAATTCCGCGCGCTCACTGTGTTCGTTCTCTTTTATATACTCAAATAACGTTCCATAAACATTCCCCAATCCAAAAAACCCCCAAATCGTTCAAAGATACATTCCCTGAAATGTTATTTTATTGAATATTAGTGACTTAATTTATTTTCAAAAACCATTGACTCCTGTAACAGAACCTCGTTGTGGGGAATATGTGGTCGCTTTTTGGGGAATAATTCCCCGTATTGCCTTTTTTAAGCTGCTTTGTCCCGCCCGGATTTTCTTCATATCTTAGTCTCATGAAACCCGACGTAGGTTTTCGCCTTAAGATCATTTTCAGTTACCTGTTGCTGGTGGCCCTGGCCATCGCGACCGGATGGTATGTTTACAGACACGTATATCCATTCCTGTTTCAAAGCGAAGACCGTCGGGAAGAGATCCTGGAACGCAGTCTGCTCATCAGCAATACCATTTCGTTACTGTACGAAGCCGAATGGCTGGGAACGCGGTTTATCCAGGATCCCAAGGCCGAGAATTACGACCTGTACCGCAATGCGCTCGACAAGGTGGACCTGATGCTCGATTCGCTGGGCAGGGGCACGGTCATGGAACGCCAGCTCGAAATCCTGGAGGGAATTGACAGCCTGTTGATATACAGGGACACCAACATTCGCCAAATTGCACAGCAGCAAAGCGAGCTCAGCCGGAGAAGCAGCCGCGAGGTGCAAAAGAAAGTTGATCGGGCACTCCCGCAGCTGCCAACCATGACACAAGTTCCCAAACTTGCCGAGGTAACCTCCCGCCCCATGCCTCCGGTCGTGATCCGGGAAGAGATCATCTACGACACCATCACTACGGCGGTGCGCAGGCCCCGGCAAACGTTCTTTGAGCGCCTGGGGAACGCGTTTTCCCCTTCCCGCATGCAGGACAGCATCACCGAGATCAAACAGATCCGCCGGACCATCACCGACTCTCTTGTCCGGATCATTCCCGGCACTCCGCAACCGGTCGCCCAGCAGACCACCAGCCGCGACACCGTGGTGCAGGCGGTAATGCGGGTGCTGGACGATGTGGAGGAAGAACGGCAACGACAGATGAGGGCCATCTCCATCCAGCTGGAACAGCTCATTGAAACGGACCGGGCCCTGAACCTTCAGATTAATAAATTGCTGGAAGAACTTAACCAGGAATGGTTCAGCAGCACCCTGAGCGCTCTGGAAACCCGCAGGGCTTCGCTGGAACAGGCCGGCAGTTCCCTCTCCATCCTGGGAGTCGCCGCCCTGTTCATCATCCTGCTTTCCACCCTGCTCATTTTTACGGACCTGAACAAAAGCCGCAGGTACCGCAGGGATCTGGAAGTGGCACGCAACCGTGCCGAAGACCTGATGAAAAGCCGGGAAAAACTGCTCCTGACCGTTACCCACGACATCAAGGCCCCGCTAAGCGCCATCATCGGGTACCTTGACCTGCTGCGCCATCCCTCCGACAAGAGTGCGGAACAGCAATTGAAAGAATACCTGGATCCCATGATGCACTCGGCCGGACATGTCATGGAACTGCTGGCCAACCTGCTGGAATATTACCGCCTGGAGGCACACAAGACACAATTGAATCCCGTGGTCACCCCCCTTCGCAGGCTGTTCGAGGAAGCCATAGCCGTATTCACCCCCACGGCCAACAAAAAAGGGGTCACGCTCAGCCTGCACACAGCCGTACCGCCTTCCCTGTGTGTGATCACAGACCCGCTGCGTGTACGGCAGGTGATCCTGAACCTGTTGTCAAATGCCGTAAAATTTACCGACAAAGGGCACATAGACCTGCACGTTTCGCTGGACGGAACGGAACTCTTCTTTTCCGTTTACGACACAGGGACGGGCATTTCGCCGGAGGCCCAGCAACGCATCTTTGAAGAATTCATGCGCGTGGAAACTTCCCGGTCCCCGGACAAGGAAGGTGTAGGCCTGGGATTGTCCATAGTTAAGCGCATTGTGGACCTGTTCAAGGGAAACATCACCATTTCGGGGAATGAAGACTCGGGCAGTACCTTCAGTGTATCCATTCCCGTCGAACGGACAGAGGAACAGGCCCGGGAGCAGGACCTTGCGGTCCAGCCGGTCTCCCCCGGACCATCCCCCGACCCCTTGCGGGTTTTGGTGGTTGACGACGACCCGGCCCAATTGTCTCTGTCTTCTGAAATGTTGCGGCTGTCCGGGCACCTGGTGGCCACTGCTTCCGGGGTACAAGCCGCCCTGGCATTGATAAGCACCCTGCCTGTCGACGTTGTTCTGACGGACATCCAAATGCCCAACGGAAACGGATTCCTTCTCCTGGAACAGATACGCCGCATAAGCCGGGTCCCGGTAATAGCCGTTACCGCCAACGGCCTCTATTCTTCACAGCATTTCATGGAAAAAGGGTTTGCTGCCCACCTTCCCAAACCCTTTGTAAAGGCCCAGCTGAACCGGGTCCTGGCACCTCTTGACCCGTTGGTCCCATACGACCTGTTCTCCCTGTCCGATATGGGAAAAATGGTGGAAGGAGACCTGGATGCGGTAACACAGGTACTGCGTGTATTCTTTGCCGCCGCAGGCGACAGTGTCAATGCCATGGAAGCAAGCCTGGAACAGGGGGATTACGGACGCATAGGCTCCATTGCACACAAAATGCTGCCCATGTTCCGGCAGCTTCGGTCCCCGCTGGTAAAAGATCTTGAAATCCTGGAACGCTCCGGAAAAGAAGACCCCTCCAGGATCAGACGGGTCATCCGGGAATCGCGTGCTTTACTCCAGGTGATAAAGCTTCATTTTATTATATAGTGTCTTGCGGTCCACCCCCAGAAGGCGCGCGGCCCGGGTACGGTTGTTCCGGGTACGGGCCAGGGCTTCCACAATCATCTGGCGTTCGTGCTGCTCTTTCAGGGTATGGGCATCCTGCCCCTGGCGGGGCACAGGTCCCTCGCTAATCTCTTCGGGCAGGTCCGCCGCCGTGATCAGGGGCCCTTCACTCAGAAGTACGGTGCGTTTCACCACATTGAGCAATTCCCGCAGGTTGCCCCGCCAGCCGTAAGACAACATCAGCTGTTCTGCCTCGGGGGAAAAACCGGAGATCTGCTTTTTCATCTGCCGGTTGGCATATTCCAGGAAATGACGGGCGAACAGCAGGATGTCCTGTCCCCGCTCCTGCAGACGGGGAATCTGAAGCTGAAACTCGTTGATCCGGTGGTACAGGTCCTCGCGGAACCTGCCTTGTTCTATCATTTGCTTCAGATCCACGTTGGTAGCCGTTATGATGCGGATGTTCACCTCCACAATGCGCGAACTCCCCACGGGCTTGATCACGCCTTCCTGCAATGCCCTCAAAAGCTGCATCTGTACATCAGGCGACAGGTTCCCTATCTCGTCCAGGAACAGCGTTCCCCCGTCGGCCGTCTCGAACGCCCCTTTCTTGTCGCTGATGGCCGAGGTGAAGGAGCCTTTCAGGTGCCCGAACAACTCGCTCGAGGCAAGGTCCCTGGGGATCGCCCCGCAGTCGAGTGCCACAAAAGGACCGTCCCTGCGGGAACTGTTCTGGTGAATGTGGTTGGCCACGTATTCCTTCCCTGTCCCGCTTTCTCCCGAGATAAGCACCGACAGGAGCGTGGGGGCCACCAGCATCATATAATCGTAGAGCTTGAGCGAAGCGGGACTGTCTCCTTTGATAAAAGGGATGCGTTCGTGGGGCTTTTCCTTTTTCCGGAGCACCTCATCCATTTTTTCTCTCAGTACCACGGGGTCCACGGGTTTTTCCAGGTAATCTGCCGCTCCCATCCGGATGGCCTGTACGGCGGTCTGGATATCGGCATACCCTGTCATAATGAACACCGCACTGTCGGGCGAGGTTTCCCGGATCCATTTGAGCAAAGTCAGGCCGTCAGTGTCGGGCAGCCGCAGGTCACAAAGGACAATGTCATAGACCTGCGCCTGTATGGCCTTCATGGCCTCGCCGGCGGAAAGAACCCCTTCTGCGCGGAACCCGGCCTTTCCAAGCCACGTCTTCAACAGGATGTTGAAAGCCGCGTCGTCTTCTATGATCAGTATTTTCACCATGAGTACAAATGTAGAAAATATTTTTTTGTATCTTTGGCCCTATGAAAGGTGCCATATTATCCTTCTTATTATCTGTCACTTTGTTCTTAACGGGATCTCTCATGATCTACGGACAATCCGGCACCAAGTATGTCCCGCTGACAGCCCAGCTGGAAATTGAAGTGATCGTGCCCTTGTCCATATCTAAAGAGGCCAACCTCTCTTTTGGTTTTGCATCTCCCGGTAACGGGACCGGATACGTTACCATCCTCCCGGCCGAAAATCCGCAACGGACCGCTTCGGGTGTTGCCACCCTTTTGCCCAGCGGATCCGGGATCGTTTCCGCCGCCAAGTTCAGGGTGACCGGCGCTCCCGGGGCACAGGTCAATATCAGCGTGCCCGACTATACATTCCCCCTGTATCATCAGGGCGGCACCACTTCGGTCAATCTCAACCTGACGGGATCTTCCAACAGCCTGCAACTGGGACCCGCCGGGGATGGTGTGTTTTATGTAGGCGGCACGGTCACCATGTGGTGGGGTCAATCCCTGGGCGTTTATTCCGGGACCTTCAATGTAACCGTTTGCAACAATTAATTCAGGCTTGTCATTGACCAAACAAGTCGTTTGGTAGATAAAAACCTCCTTTCTGTTGAAACCATTTTCACCTTATGCGGGGAGGGCATATCTTTGCATCACGTTTGAAAAACGACTTGCATCCTGAAGATCATTTTTAGTTTAAAAAACAATTTAAAATATTCATTATGAAAACAACAGTTCTTAAATTTTTCACGCTCTCTGCAGCCATCTTCGCTTTCTCAACAATTTCTTTCGGACAAGACACTAGTACTGCAGCTGCAAATGCCGGTGCTAATATTATTACACCGATTTCTATTGTAAAAGTTAAAGACATAAACTTTGGAGACCTTGTTCCTTCTGCCACAACAGCTGTAACTGTTGTAATGGATCAAACAGGTTCTATCACTTCCGATGCTCAATATTTTCTGGCTAATTCTTCGACGGATAGAACTGCTGCATCATTTACAATTACTGGAGCAGCAGATCATACTTACAAGATCAATTGCCCTGCAACAATAGATTTAGTAGGTCCTGGTGAGGCTAAGATGACTCTTACTTTCAACGCAAGTTTGTCTATTGATGGAACTCCCCTAACATTGACTGGTGGAACACAAACACTCAATTTAGGTGGTAGCCTGGCTCTTGCAGCAAATCAAACTGCCGGAGCATATAGCGCAGAATTTAATGTAACCGTAGCTTACGAATAATAAACAGTTCCACA
>Ga0172378_10005561_pt1 | contig 11779 bp, 9 predicted proteins | sample GrowelOW332metaG_FD_119755 | JGI IMG/M metagenome (GOLD analysis project Ga0172378, IMG submission 119755) | Groundwater microbial communities from an aquifer near a municipal landfill in Southern Ontario, Canada - Pumphouse #3_1 metaG | ecosystem: Environmental > Aquatic > Deep subsurface >... | reverse complement strand
TAGACGTTGAGGTGTTTTATGGAAAATATAAAAATGTTAGTTTTCGATATCGATGGAACTCTAGTTCCACGCGGTAGTACCGTTATTGAACCATCAGCTAAAAAAGCAATCGACTTGTGTCGTACCAAAGGACTCAAAGTATTAATCGCTACTGGTCGATGTTATTACTTTATTCAACCCGATGTTATCAATGAATTTAAAACTGATTATTACGTTACCATTAATGGTCAATGTTTAATTGATAAAGAGAAGATCATTAAGAAATATACTTTAAAAGAAGAATACATGAAAAGATTGACAGATCTATGTGTTAAGCACAACGTGGCCATCGGTTATAAATTCGATACCGCGATTGTTACTTATAATGATTACTATAATTATGTTCAAACATATGTTAATGGTATTGAACATCCGGACATCTTATTTAATGGTGATGCTACCAAAGATTACCATATTAAAAATGGCCTACCAATGGGGGGGTTCTTAATCGGTGATGATGAAGATTTAGCTAAAGTACAAGCCGGTGTTCCAGAACTTGATTGGGTCGTAGCTTATAACAGAGCTCGTGAAGCCTTTAGCCATAACATTAATAAATCATCAACAATCGGACACGTTCTCGAAAAATTAAACATGACTTGGGATAATGTAATGGCCTTTGGTGATGCAGATAATGATGTTGAGATGATAACGCGTGCTAAAATTGGTATCGCCATGAACAATGGCTCAGATTCAGCCAAAAAAAATGCCGATTATGTTACTACTGATTGTGCAGAGGATGGTATCTACAACGCTTTGAAACATTACAAACTAATCTAACAAAAAAGGCGACTCGCGAAGTCGTCTTTTTTTGTGTTTCTGGTTTTTTCATATATTCATAGTATATACATCATCATATTCAGTATTTAAACCTTGATATACAAAGCCTAATTTTTTCAATAGCTTGATTGAGGCGATATTATGTGCATCAACTTCCGCTCTTAATTGTTTAACATCATTTTCTTTAAGCCAAGCAATGATCCCAATGATCACTTCTTGGATGTAACCACTTCGAGCACTAGATGGATTTATCGTATACCCTAATTGACATTGGTCTTTTTGTTTTTTTAGATAAAGATCACCAATCAACTGATCAGTATTCTTTTTAATAATAGCCAACTGTGTGCCAATATTTAAGTCAACATTCACGATTAATCTTTCTCGATAGGCACTCTTAGTCAGATTCTTAAAACCTTGGTATTTCATCCAATCAGCATTATTTCGATAGCTCATAAAAGAATCAAGATCTTTTTCCATAAATTCTCGGATTAAACAGCGGTCTGTCTTTATGATCATAGCTTTACCTCTAACATATGTTGTTAGTGATATCTTATCACATGATTTTATTTACTATCGGGAAAATCCGCAATAAACTTAGCTAATAATTTTTCCTGCCAATCTCCAATTGGTTTTAAACGGCCAAAGAAGAATCTTAAGATTTCTGGCTCTTCTTGCCATTCAAGTCCTTGAACAAGTTCTCGGTTTTCAAATAACCAATTGATACGATCAACCGCAAAGATAATATGAGACATCGTATAAACGCGTCTTGGCAGTGCTAAACGAAGTAATTCACAATTAGCTAATGGTTCAACACCATCTTTATCGCGTTGTTCAGAGATTGTTCCTCTTTCCATGCCCCGTATACCACTGACAATAAATAAAGCAGTAGCTAAGGCCCCAGAGGGATATTCATGTTGAGAGATATGTGGAAGAAAAGCTTTCGCATCTAAATGACAACCTAAACCACCAGCTGGAGTAACCACCGGGATTTTCCTTTTTACTAATTCAGCTGTCATAAACTCAATAAATTGAGGACCTTGAGAGATATTATCAAGATCTAAAGTCTCTTCAATACCAACAGCCATCGCCTCCATCTCCCGAACCGACATCCCCCCATAAGTTAAGAATCCTTCAAATAAAGGGATCAAGCTCTTCATCTTCATATATATTTCATTATCACTAGTACAAATTCCACCACCTCTAGCACAGCCAAGTTTGCGTCCGGAGAAATAAACGATATCATTTAGTGCTGATAGTTCCAATGATATATCTTGAATGCTCATATCAGCACAAGCTTTTTCTCTGATTTTGATAAAATATAGATTATCAGATAATAAGCTAGCATCCAGGACTGTCATGATATGATGCTTACGACAGATTGCACTGACATCACGCATGTTTTGTAAGGAAAATGGTTGACCACCGATTAGATTAGTACCGGCTTCCATTCTGACAAAAGCAATCTTTTCTGCGCCAAATTGAGCAATCAAATTTTCTAATCCAACTATATCCATATTTCCTTTGAATTGACAATCACTAGTCAATTTCAAAGCTTCATCCGTATGCATCTCTATTACTGCTCCACCAGCTAAAATAATATGCGATTTAATGGTAGTAAAGTGATAATTCATGATTGTCTGTTGACCTTTTTCTACAAAGGTCTTGGCGATGATATGCTCAGCTGCTCTTCCTTGATGAACTGGTAAGAAAAATTCTTTATTAAATAATTTCTTTAGTGAATCTTCTAAACGAAAGAAAGTCTCTGATCCGGCATAACTATCATCGGCTTGCATCATCGCAGCCAATTGATTATCCGACATTGCGTTAACACCACTATCGGTTAACATGTCTAAAAAGACATCCCGATTTCTTAATAAGAAGGTATTATTTCCAGCTGCTTGGATCGCTTGTAATCTTTCCTTTGGTTCAATCAGATTAATTTTTTGAACAATACGAGTTTTGTGCATCTCTAAAGGTAATAATTCATTTGTACTTAATTTTATTTGTTTCATAATTTTCGCTTTCTATTTAAGTTTACTATTAATAGTTAAACTTAAATAATGTCCAAAGTTCGTATTTAACTTCATTAATATCAGCCCCCTTTTAAAATAAAAATCATCATTTGGTTTCCCGCGTGATGACCATGTAGACAAGTAACGGGGTAAGCATTGAAGAGCTCACCCAACACAAAAGTGTTACGAATGTGAGCGTAACTGGCAATAATAATAGTAGTAATAATATTTTTTTGTGTTCATATCTTGCCTCTATTTTCCTTATTATATCATCAGTCAAATATATTTCAAGAAAATCTTTCATAAAATGAAAAAAGTAGGAAACATTTTCATGTTTCCTACTTTAAACTTATTTTCTAATACATTCCCATTCCCGGATTCATTGGTGCAGCCGGTTCTTTTTCTTTAATAATTCCAACTGCCGCTTCCGTTGTGATAAATAATCCCGCTATGCTTGCCGCATTTAACAATGCGCTTCTTGATACCTTAGTAGGATCAACAATACCACTTTCAAACATCTGAACCCATTCACCTTTTAAGGCATTGAAGCCATGGTTAAGTTCTTGTTTGTTTTGTAATTCAACGATATCGTTTCCATCATATCCGGCATTTTCAGCGATCTGATATAGTGGAACGGTCAAACTCTCAAGAACGATATTGATACCTTTTTGAATATCTAGATTTTCATTCTTTAAGACATCTTTTAATTCTCTTTGGATCTCTGCTAAAGCTGCTCCACCACCTATAACGATTCCTTCGGCTACCGCCGCTTTTGTCGCATTTAGCGCATCTTCAATCTTTAGTTTCTTCTCTTTTAATTCGGATTCTGTTGTCGCGCCGACTTTGATCATCGCAACACCATTGGTCATCTTACCTAAGCGTTCATAATAACGTTTCTTATCATAATCACTAGTTGAGTTTTCAATCCGTTGCTTGATCTCATCAACTCTGGTCTTAACCGCTTTTGGATCACAAGCACCATCAATAATCGTTGTCGTATCTTTTGCGATAACAACCTTACGAGCAGTTCCAAGATCTTCCATTGTCAGATCTTTTAATTCCATACTTAATTCTTTAGCGAAGAATTTAGCGCCTGTCATAATAGCGATATCTTGTAACATCTCTTTTTGATTATCACCAAAGCCCGGAGCTTTAGTTGCGACAACATTAAATGTGCCACGTAATTTATTAACGATCAGTGTACTGACAACTTCATTTTCAATATCATCAGCAATAATCATCAAAGCACGATTAGCTTCCACAACTTTCTCTAATATCGGTAAAATATCTTGAATCGTTGAGATCTTTTGATCAGTAACCATCACTAGGGCATTTTCAAGCTCGATATTCATCTTCTCACGGTTACTTACCATATAAGGTGAAACATAACCTTTGTCATATTGCATACCCTCGACGATTTCAAGTGAGGTATCAAAACCTTTTGATTCATCAACATTGATAACACCATCTTTACCAACTTTTTCCATCGCGTTGGCAATGATCGCACCAATCTCTTGACTACCACTGGAAACGGTCGCTACACTGGCAATATCATTATTAGTCTCAATCTTATGTGATTTAGCAAGTAGACTTTCCGCGACTTTCTTGCTAGCATATTCGATTCCCTCACGTAACAGAACAGGATTATTGCCTTTTTCAACAGCTCTGATTCCTTTATGGATCATCGCTTGCGCTAATACAGTAGCTGTGGTTGTACCATCACCTGCCGCATCATTTGTATTATTAGCAACTTCCAAGACTAACTTAGCACCCATATTTTCAAATGGATCATCTAATTCGATTTCTTTAGCGATCGTTACACCATCATTAACAATCAATGGTGAACCATATTCTTTATCTAAAACAACATTGCGACCTTTAGGTCCTAAAGTTGTCTTAACAACATCAGCTAAATGATCGACACCCTTTACCATGGCATCTCTGGCATCTTTTGAATATAATATTTTTTTACTCATGTTTTTCTCCTTACTCTACGACAGCTAAAATATCTTCTTCAGATACAATCAGATATTCTGCTTTGTCAATTTCAACTTCCGTACCACCATATTTTTTAAATACCACTCTTTGGTTAACTTTAACACTTGGTGTTACTAAAGTACCTTTCACGAATTTACCTGGTCCAACAGCGATAATTTTGCCTATCGATGGTTGATTCTTCGAACTCTCTTGAAGGACGATCCCACTTGCAGTTTTCAGCTCCTGTTTTTCTTTTTCTAATACTACATTGTCAAATAACGGTCTTAACATTTCATTGCCTCCTATTATTTTTAGCACTCTTATTAGTTAAGTGCTAACTACTATAATTATAGCTTTATCTGTTTGGTTGTCAATACATAATAATAATTTTTTTATTAAATCGAGTGAATTACTTTATTTTCGTTGCCGTTTCGCTTATGATAAAATTAATTAGGAGATAAAACATATGGAGTGGTTATTAACACAAGATAAAATGACTTTAGTTTTTTTAGCAACATTATTTACATGGGGCATGACCGCTATTGGGGCGGCCACCGTTTTCTTCTTTAAAAAGATCAATCAACATGTCTTAAATGCGATGCTTGGCTTTGCCTCAGGCGTGATGATCGCTGCTAGTTTTTGGTCATTATTAGCCCCAGCAATCGCCATGGCTATTGAAGATGGCACCACGCCGGCTTGGTTGGTCGCCAGTATTGGATTTTTAGCTGGAGCAGCTTTTTTATGGTTAGCCGACAAGTTGATACCCCATTTACACTTACAAGAAAATAGTACACCCGAAGGGTTACCATCACGTCTTAGAAGAAGTATCCTATTAGTTTTTTCGATTACCTTACATAATATACCTGAGGGCTTAGCCGTGGGTGTCGCCTTTGGTGCTATTAACCTTCAACTAGGCATGGAAGGTTTAATGCCAGCTGTAGTTGTAGCAATCGGAATCGGTATCCAAAACTTTCCTGAAGGAGCTGCCGTTTCAATTCCCCTTCGTCGCGAGGGACTATCAAGATTTAAGAGCTTTATATATGGTCAAGCCTCCGGCTTAGTTGAACCGATTGCCGGCCTCATTGGTGCCGCTTTGGTCATCGCCGTTAAACCAATCTTACCTTATTCATTGGCTTTCGCTGCTGGAGCAATGATCTATGTGGTTGTTGAAGAATTGATACCAGAAGCTCAAAGCACATATAAACATACCCATTTTGCGACAATCGGTTGTATCTTAGGCTTTACGATCATGATGATCCTAGATGTCGCTTTAGGTTAATAATCTTAAATATAAAAAATTCTAATGTAACCTATTAAGCCAAAACTAAATTCTGTTTTGGCTTTTTATCTATTCAATCAAACAAAAAAACCGTTGATTTTTTTCAACGGTTAGTATAAATCAGTTTGATTATTTAACGATAGCTTTAATCCTTTTAACAATCGAATCGCTTGCTAAACCATATTTTTCTAATAATTCTCTTGGTTTACCACTCTCACCAAAGGTATCATTCAAGCCAATCATTTCTAAGCGAGCTGGGTATTCACTTACTAAAACTTCAGCGATTGCTGAACCAAAACCCGCCATAATACTATGTTCTTCACATGATACTAAGTATTTATGGGTCTTAGCCATCTCAACGATCATCTCTTTATCGATCGGTTTGATTGTAGCCATATTAATAACGGCACAATCAATACCTTCAATCTGAAGTTCTTCGGCAGCTTTTAATGACTCTTGAACCATTAGTCCTGTCGCAAAGATCGCAACATCTTTTCCGGTTCTTAAGACTTCACCTTTCCCAAAATGAAACTGGTAAGTATCATCATGAACATCATCAACACTACTTCTTCCCAATCGAACATAGACAGGTCCAGCAATATTAGCAACCGCACGGATAACTTCTTGTGTCTCTTTACCATCACATGGTTGAATGACCTTCATATTTGGTACGACACGCATCAAGGCGATATCTTCCACGCTTTGATGACTTGCGCCATCTTCGCCTAATGTGATACCCGCATGCGTCGCACAGATTTTAACATTTAAATTAGGATAACAAATACTATTACGTACTTGTTCAAATGCTCTTCCAGTCGCAAACATCGCAAAGCTACTAGCATAAACGATCTTACCACTGGCTGCTAATCCAGCAGCGATCGACATCATATTCGCTTCGGCGATACCGATGTTAAAATGACGCTCCGGACAAGCTTTTTTAGCTTCATTTGTCTTAGTGCTCTTGGTTAGATCAGCATCTAAAACCACAATATTCTTATTTTCACAGATCAATTTCGCTAATGTATGACCATAAGCTTCTCTTGTTGCTATTTTTCCCATTATCGTGCTCCTTCGATCTCAGCTAAAGCTTGAGCTGTTTGTTCAGGATTTGGTGCTGAACCATGCCATGCCGCATCGTTTTCCATAAAGGAAACACCTTTGCCTTTGATCGTTTTTGCGATGATCACTGTCGGTTGGCCTTTAGTCTGACGAGCTTCCGCAAAAGCTTTTTCAATTGCCTGATAATCATGACCATCGATTAAGATCGTATGCCATCCAAAAGCTTGATATTTACTATCAAAGGGAGTCGGATTCATGACTTTAATGATTTCACCATCAATCTGTAAACCATTGAAATCAAGCATGACACATAGATTATCTAATTTAAAATTAGCGGCCGCCATGATTGCTTCCCAAATCTGACCTTCTTCACTCTCCCCATCACCTACCATACAATAAACACGACGATCACTATTATCAAGTCGATTAGCCAAGGCCATCCCAACAGCGGCGGATAATCCCTGACCCAAACTTCCGGTCGTCATATCAATACCATCGACATAATTCATGTTAGGATGTCCTTGTAAACGTGAATTGATAGCTCTAAATGTAACCAACTCACTTTCATCAAGAAAACCTTTTTCACATAACACCGCATATAATAACGGCGATGCATGACCTTTACTTAAGACAAAACGATCACGTTTAGTCGTTTTTAGATTATCTTTATTAATATCCATTTCATTAAAATATAACCAAGTTAACAATTCAACTGCGGATAAGCTACCACCCGGATGACCGGATTGAGCCGCTGCAACCATTTTAATAATATTTTTACGAATATTTTTTGCATGTATTTTTAGTTCATCAATTGAGTACATTATCACACCATCCTCTAAATGATTATAACATCTATCACAAATATTATTAAGTTATTGCACTAATTTTACCAAAATTAAAGTTATATATCTTGACATCAATAATGAACAATCGTATATTATTATCGATAAGACTTAAAAGAAAGTAGATGATCCAACATGGCTTTTATTGATTTTATTGATGTCAAAAAAATATACAAAATGGGAGAAGTCGAGATAAATGCCCTGGCTGGAATAACTTTTTCTATTGAAAAAGGTGAATTTGTCATCGTTGCCGGGGCCAGTGGAGCCGGTAAATCAACAATCCTTAATATCCTTGGTGGCATGGATACCTGTACCAGTGGACAGATTATCGTCGATGATGTGGAAATCAGTAGTTATAATGATAAGGAATTGACCAATTATCGTCGTTACGATATCGGTTTTGTCTTTCAATTCTATAACCTAGTTCAAAATCTGACCGCGATTGAAAACGTGGAACTCGCTACCCAGATCTGTAAAGAACCACTAGATATCGAACAAACGATCAATGCTGTTGGTCTTAAACAACGTAAAAATAATTTTCCTTCCCAATTATCCGGTGGAGAACAACAACGGGTTGCCATCGCCCGAGCCTTAGCTAAAAACCCTAAATTACTACTATGCGATGAACCAACTGGAGCTCTTGATTATAAGACTGGTAAAGCCATCCTTAAATTACTTCAAGATACTTGTCGCCAACATAATATGACGGTTATCATCATCACCCATAATCTGGCCTTAACAGCGATGGGTGACAAAGTCATTAAAGTAAAAAGTGGATTGATAAATTCGATCACGATCAATGAACATCCGCTATCGGTAGAAAGTATTGAGTGGTAATGAAGAAAAAAAAACGCAACATCCTCACGATTGACTTATTTAGAGAGATAAAACATTCTTTTGAACGTTTTCTTTCTATTTTTGCGATTGTCGCTATCGGAGTTGCCTTTTTTGCCGGAATCCGCGCTACCAGCAGTGTCATGAAAGCTTCTGCTGATGCTTATTATGATAAATATAATTTAATGGATTTTCGGATCCTATCTAATTTTGGTTTAGTGGAAGATGATGTCAAAGCTATTGAAAACATTGATGGTGTCTTAGGTGTTTACCCCACCAACACCATCACGGTGGCAACATCCAAAGAAGCCATCGAATATGTCATGATCGTTCATGGTATCGATATCGATGATATTGATAGTTCTAACCCTGATTATATCAATCAATATAACCTGATCTCCGGACGTTTCCCAGAAAAATCCGGGGAATGCATGATTGAAGATGGTAAAATTTATCAAAGTAATCTAAAAATTGGTGATACTCTAACGCTTGAGACCGGAACAAGTGATGATATATTAGATGAACTAAAAACCGCTCAATATAAGATTGTTGGCATCGTAAGGACACCATATTACTTATCATATGAAAAAGGGAGCACTAATATAAAAGACGGTCGCATCGACTCCTTTCTGATCATTCCAAATAGTGACTTTATCCTTGATTACTATAGTGAAATATTTGTCACCGTTGACAATGCCAAGGCCCTTAACTCCTATGATGATAATTACTTTGACTTTATCAGCGACGTTGAAGATCACTTAGCTTCAATCGGGATCCAACAATCAGAAAAAAGATATACTGATATCATTGCCAAAGCTAATGAAAAACTCGCTGAGGCACAACAACAATATGACGATGCCGTAACCGCTTTTAATGATCAGATTGAATCTGCTGAAAGAGATATTGAAGAAGCGCGTTTTCAATTGATCAAAGGTCAAATTGAATTATCTAATAATAAACTAATGTTAAATATTACCGTTGCTTCTTATGAAAGTGATATCGCAACTGCAAAAGAACAATTAGCGATTGCTCAAGATGCTTACGATCAATTAAACACTCAATATATTGATGGCAAAGCCCAAGTCGATGATTTGGTTAACAATTATGAAACAGAACTGATAACTGTCAATAATGATATCGAGACTTCAGAAGCTACGATCACTTCTCTACAAGCACAAATCGATGCTAATAATACTACGATTTTGAATCTTCAGAATCAACAAGCACTCCTTGATCCCAGTGATTCAGAATATACAAACTTACAAACACAAATTGATACCTTAGATAATGAAAATATAACGCTACAAGCACAACTTGATACCAATCAGGCTGAACTTGTAGCTTTAGAAAGTCGAAAAAGTGAACTTGATAATAATATCACCTTAGCTAATCTTGGCTTAAACACGATAAAGCAACAACTTGATACCTTAAAGACCACGATTGCCACTTATCAAAAACAGATTACTGAGGGTGAAGCTCAGATTGCAGCGACCAAAGCTAGCGCTGCCATAGAGTTTGCTAAGGCTGATAAAGAACTATCCGATGGAGAAGATCAATTGATTGAAGGTCAACTTGAATTAGCTAAACAAAAAACGGAAGGTCAAGAAAAACTTGATGATGCTTATGAAAAAATCATCAAAGCGCAAAAAGATATCGATAGTATTGATGAAGCTCAATGGTATATCCTTGATCGCACCGCTCATTACAGTTATGTGGATTATGGGTCCGCTGCTGATCGCATGGATAGTATCGCGAAAGTCTTCCCTGTCTTTTTCTTTTTAGTCGCCGCTTTAGTCTGTTCAACGACTATGACTCGAATGATCGATGAGCAACGTGGTACCATCGGTACCTTAAAAGCCCTTGGTTACAGTAATTTTGCAATTATCACAAAATATATTAAATACTCCTTTATTGCCAGCTTAGCAGGATGTGTTATTGGCATTGTGGCAGGCATGTATATTTTCCCTACGGTTATTTTCGAAGTATGGAATACGATGTATACAATACCAGATATCGTTTACTTACCTAATATCACTTTGATCGTCATTACCTCACTTATCGCGATCGCCGTTACCGCTTTGGCAAGCTTTTCTTCATGCTATATCATCTTAAAAGAAAACCCAGCTTCCCTTTTGAGACCTAAAGCTCCGGTGATCGGTAAAAAGATTATCTTAGAAAAGATCACCTTTATTTGGAAAAAGATGTCCTTTACCGCTAAGGTTACCGCTCGTAATATCTTTCGTTATAAAAAGCGTTTCTTTATGACCGTCATTGGTATCTCTGGTTGTTCAGCTTTATTATTAGCTGGCTTTGGTATTCGTGACTCGATCGGACAGATAGCTATCTATCAATTTGAGCAGATCATTTCTTATTCGGCATCAGCGAAGTTTGATAATTCCCTAAGTAATCTTGAAAAAGAAACCTTCGTAACTGATTTAAATAATCAATCAAATGTTGATAGTGCCATGTTGATCAGTGAATCAAGTGGGACGATCTACGTTGGTAACGATGAATTAGCAGTCAGTATTATCGTGCCTTACGATGTAGATACATTTAAATCCTTCTATACTCTAAGGGTCCGTAGTACCAAAGAATTACTAGCGATCAAATCAACCGGTATTGTCTTAACTGAAAAAGCGGCCAGTGATCTTGATTTAAAAGTTGATGATAAAGTAACGATTGCCAATGCTGATGGGTATAAAGAACAAGCAACGATCATTGGCATCACCGAAAACTATGTTGGTCACTATATCTTCATGTCCCCTTCTTACTATAAAGATCTGTTTGATCTAAGACCTGATTATAATACAACAATCATTAAATTAAATGACCCTAGCGATGATGCTGAGACCAATTTTGGCACGTCCTTGATTGATAGTGGTGAGATCACATCAATCACTTTCTATTCCGGCTTAGCTGAAAAGTTTATGGATATGATTGGTAGCTTAAATCTAGTCGTT
>Ga0172378_10005558_pt1 | contig 11780 bp, 9 predicted proteins | sample GrowelOW332metaG_FD_119755 | JGI IMG/M metagenome (GOLD analysis project Ga0172378, IMG submission 119755) | Groundwater microbial communities from an aquifer near a municipal landfill in Southern Ontario, Canada - Pumphouse #3_1 metaG | ecosystem: Environmental > Aquatic > Deep subsurface >... | reverse complement strand
CCACCTCCTTTATCCCATAGGCTGGATTAACCATCGTTCTGTATGACAATAACTTATCCATCGTTCTCCTCTGTACTATCTTCAACGGACTTGCCTGTATACTTAAAAGGGTGACTCTCCAAAAGTGTCTTAAAAGTGCTTCAGAATTGTGATACGCTCCTTCTCCCTGTCTTGAAAGCGTTAATCACTTCTTCATCATCCCTTAATCAAGTCTTAATTATTAACGCTTAATTAAGGCTTGATGAACGCCTGATTAAGACTGTGAAGAGGGGAAGGAGGACACAAAAAAGCGCATCGAGGTGATGCGCTTCATAAGAAGTTCTGTGTTATTTAGGCCAATCCGGGAATAGCACCGGAGATCAAGAAGCATGCAGCGAAGGCAACGATGGCATAGAGTTCCGGAAACACTCCGAGGATGAGTGTTTTGGAAAATACATCATTACCAGAGCCCAAGCTTTCGATGCCATTGGCAACAATCTTTGCTTGTTGGATGGCAGAAATCATTCCCACGAATCCCATGATCAGACCGGCCCCAAAAATGGCGCTGGCTTGAAGCATGTTTATCTGAGGAGTGATGTGACCATTCAGAATGAAGAATGCTCCAAATCCGTAGAGACCCTGTGTGCCGGGCAATGCGGAAAGGATCATACAGTTTGCGAAAATATCATCGCGCTTTTTCATGGCACCAACTGTTGCGCTGCCACCGATAACCGTTCCCATAGCGCTGCCGATACCGGCGAGAGCGACCATCAGGAAGATTCCGATCCAGGCAAGGAAAAAAGCCAAATTTCCGCCCGCCATGGCAGTCACTGTGGTTTGAGCTACTGTGTTTAAGGTATCCGGGTTCATTAAACCTCCTATAAATTTACCTTAGTATTCTTTGAAAATGGTTTATACTCCATGCCGGGTCCTTCGAACGCGGCGTTCTTAAAGAATTCAACGAATGTGAGACGTAATGGATGCACAAAGCCGGAAAGCGCGCCCAACGCCAGGTTTAGGGAGTGGCCACATAGCATGAAGATAATGAATATCGCAGGTCCGACAATCGGAATACCGGACATCTGGGCACCGATGCTATTTACCACGAAACCAAGTATTGCACTGGATACACCAAGTGCGAAGAGGCGGATATAGCTGAGGATATCTCCAAAGAACCCGGTTACAATGTTGTAGAGCAACCAAAGACCGCCTGCAATGTTTACAAGCGGGTTTTTCCCCGGCTTGTTGAAGAGTAGGATCAGAGCCAAACCGACCCAGATGGGGTATTTCAGATATGGCTGAACTGCAGAGATATCCGTTCCCAGCTGTTGAGCGCCATAAACTGCGATTGTCGCAATAAACAGAAAAGTACCAAAATTACTAAGTCCGTGAACAGGGCCGGATTGATGAATCTTCTTGATGGTAGCTATGGATATTCCGAACAGGATCTGGATTACACCCAGCAGTAGAGCGAAATTGAAGATCTGGTCATTGTTCCGGATCAATATCTTTTCTCCGATAGCAGGGATCTCTTTCAGGTCATAGCCCAACATTGAGCCCATCACCCAACCCATTATGATGGAAGATATTCCAAAGAACATCCCCAGTGTCAACATTCCCTTTATGGTATTATCCTTGATCTTTGCTCTTAAGACAAATGTAATGATGATCAGAACTATGCCATAAGCGATATCGGCGTTACAGAAGCCATAGAAAAGCATGAAGAAGGGTGCCATAAAGGGAGTGAGATCAAATTCATTGTATTTGGGCAGCATATACATCTTTGTGATGGGTTCAAAGAGACGATTGAACCAGTTGTTCTTGAGGCTGATCGGCGGGTTATCATCTTCCTTTGGATCTATCTCGAAATGAATAATATCCTGCGTTTTTACAAATTCCTTCATGTCTGCTTCTTTGCTAACCGGAATCCAGCCGCTAATGATGCGCAAATGGTCGTCGGCTTCACTGAGAGCTTGTAGACTGGCATCTTCATAGGCATACTCGTTGCTAATCCGTTGTATCTCTTTTTGGAATACCTCTGTGGCGACTTTCGCTATGGAACTGAAATACTCATCTATGGCGGCAATGCGATTGTCGCAATCATCTTGTTCTTGTTCCAGTTCAAACAAGCTTCTGTTGTGAAACGAGAATCTGTCTGCTTCGAGAGTGGGAGCTTCTCCTAGATGTAATAGTAAGAAATATAGAATCCCGGATCGTTCGCTGATGATGTGGATACAATGTTCCTGTTGCCATTCTGGTTTGAAGTGGTTTTTCAGACATTGATAGAATTCCAGTCGCACACCATTATCCAGTAGCTTTCTAGCCAATTCATATTCGAAGTGTCCCCATGGTTGAAGATCAAAAATCTGCTTACGCAGAACTTCGCGTTTGCGTAGCAAGCTGTCTTTATCCTCACGGGCTTTATTGATTTGATTCAAAAGGGCCTTGGTGGGCAGGTTTGTGGTGGTTTTACTCTCGCTATCCTCAATCTTGGACAGGAACTTCAGAGCTTCGCTGTAATCATCCAGCAAATCCCTGTTTTGAAGAAGGGTTTCAGACTTTTCGTCTGTAGAGCGAATGATGTGTACCATGCCCAGTTCCTGCAGTCTCGAAAGAAAACCAGGATACTCTCTATGATAGAGTACGAAGGTATATTTCTTCATTTTCTCGATCATTTGAGTTCCTCCAGTCTGTCCTTAAGGATTTTCTGCGCTGCCTTACTAAGGTTTTCTTCGTCTTCTAAAAAGCGCTTAATTTTCAGGATTCCTTCTTCAAAAGCTGGAATCTGCACTTTTTCATAGAGATTAACCTTCTGTGTGGTCTTCTTCCTTACTTGTTCCAAGATATGCATCTTGCGGATAAAGAATTCCCGCTCAATCTGAAGACGGGAGAGATCCTTCAATAGCACTATGCCGTCCAGATACCAACTGGGAGCGGTGAACAGATTGAAGTCTTTGATCTCGTAACTGATATCTTCCAGGAGTGGGGTTTTTACTCCAGCGATTTTACGGGTTTTGATCTGGACTTCTTTCACAGAGATCAGATCCGGATCAAACTCGCCCCAGAGTTTCATGAAGACATCCAGTTCCTGCGTACGTTGGCGGATCTTTTCATCCAGTTCAGCAGCTTTATCGCGTGCTTTCTTTACTTCCACCCGCAGGGCCGATTCCTTGTTCTTCAAGGTTGGCAGCGCTTTCTGCCTTACTCCCAGCTGTTTGATGAGTTGTAGCTGAGAGATTTTATTGTATTGAAATTTCAGATTCATGCCTTCTTCCAATAGATACTCATGAATTCGTCTTTAATTCCAATTTCCTGCTTGCTAAAGTATTTCTGGAAGAGAGTCCAGGCCGTATCAAGCATGGTGTCTGTATCGATGTTTACGTCTATTGCCAAAATCTCATTGGAATACTCCTTGGCAAAATCCAACACACGCTCGTCATAATCCGAAAGGTCAAAGCCATTTTCCAGCTTGGTCTTGGCATTTGCCGCATCAGCATAGAGGCGAACAGCAGTGTTCATCACTTGCGGGTGATCGGCTCTCGTCTTTTTGCCTATAACAAGTTGCTTCAAACGAGAGAGAGAGCGGAAGGGATCAACGATGGTTTTGGAAATGTCTGTATCGCGCTTTAGGAAAAGCTGTCCTTCAGTAATATAACCTGTGTTATCCGGGATGGCGTGAGTGATGTCGCCTCCGGAAAGGGTAGTTACTGCGATGATCGTTATCGATCCACCACCCGGGAATTGCACTGCCTTCTCGTAGAGCTTGGCCAGATCACTGTAGAGCGAACCAGGCATGGAGTCCTTTGACGGGATCTGATCCATACGGTTCGACACTATGCTGAGAGCATCGCAGTAGAGGGTCATATCGGTAAGCAACACCAATACTTTCTCATTGTTCTCTGTGGCAAAGTATTCAGCGGCAGTAAGTGCCATATTCGGTACTAAAAGACGCTCAACAGTGGGATCTTCGGTAGTGTTCACAAAGGAGATGATGCGGTCGATTACACCGGCATTTTCAAAGGCGTGTTTATAGAATAGATAATCATCGTTCGAAAGACCCATACCACCAAGGATGATTTTATCGCTTTGAGCACGCAGAGCAACCATCGCCATCACTTCGTTGTAGGGTTGGTCGGGGTCGGCAAAGAAGGGGATTTTTTGTCCGGTAACCAGGGTGTTGTTCAAGTCTATGCCGGCTATACCGGTGGCAATGAGCTCTGAGGGCTGTTTGCGGCGAACTGGGTTCACTGAAGGTCCGCCAATTTCTATCTCTTGACCTTGAACTTCAGGGCCACCATCGATGGGGTCGCCATAAGCGTTGAAGAATCTGCCTGCAAGTTCCGGGCCTACTCTCAGGGAAGGGGCTTTGCCGAAGAATACTACTTCGGCGTCTGTTCCGATACCTTCAGTACCAGCGTAGATCTGTAAGGTTACATTGTCATCTACGATTTTTACGACCTGAGCCAGGCGTCCGGCAACAGTCGCTAGTTCCTCGTTTCCTACTCCCGTGGCATGAACTGAGCAAGTTGCTTTTGTGATCTGGTTTAGCTTGGTGTATATCTTCTGAAATGCTTGTGTTGCCATTATTTTGCGCTCCTTTCATCAACTGCTTTGTGAAGCTCTGCTTCATAACCCTTGAAATTGCTGCTATCAAACTCCACATAGTTCATTTGTTTGCAGATGTTTATTAGCTTCACATAATATGGCATTACTTCTTCGAAGGATTCAAATACGAAATCCTTGGCACAGATATCCAGAATGAGTTCCAACATGTATTTCTGGCGGGGCATGGGAGTGGAAGAATCCACTGCGTCAAATCCATCCTGCTGTAGGATTACTCTGTCTACCATCTCACTCTTCCAGTATTTGTCGTGGTAAGAAAGCGGTACGCCGTCATCGCCCAGAATGTTTATCTGTTCCTGAGCTTCACGACCGCGCAAGAGAAGGTCTTTGGCGTGTAGTACATCTTCTACCCAGGTAGGATGGACATTTTGGTTCAAATACTCCATTACTTCGGGATATTCCAAATACTTACTGTAAGAATCTATGGGGTCCACAGCTGGATAACGTTTGCTGTCTGCACGGGCTTGGGACAGTGCATAGAAACACCGAGCAGCTTTCTTCGTGGATTCTGTAACAGGTTCTTTAAGGTTTCCACCAGCGGGAGACACGGTTCCAATGAAGGTGATCGAACCGGTTTCTCCGCTTTTGAGGTGTACAAAACCAGCTCTGGAATAGAATCCGGAGACTATGGCGGGAAGGTCCATGGGGAAAGCATCCGGGCCAGGAAGCTCTTCCATCCGGTTACTCATTTCACGTAATGCCTGCGCCCAGCGGGAAGTGGAGTCAGCTAAAAGCAGAACTTTCAAGCCCATATTACGATAGTATTCGGCGATGGTCATAGCAGTGTAAACTGAGGCTTCACGAGCCGCAACCGGCATATTTGACGTATTACAGATGATGATGGTGCGCTCCATAAGCTTACGGCCAGTACGAGGATCGTCCAGTTCGGGGAATTCCACAAACATTTCCACTACTTCATTGGCGCGTTCTCCACAGGCGGCAAAGATGATCATATCTGCGTCTGCGTTCTTGGAAATTGAGTGTTGCAGCACGGTTTTGCCCGCGCCGAAAGGACCAGGAATAAAGCCAGTTCCGCCTTCAACCATTGGGTTCAAGGTATCCAGAGTACGGACTCCGGTTTCCATCAATTTGAAAGGACGTGGTTTTTCGACATAGCTTTTGATGGGTATCTTCACCGGCCAACGCTGGATCATGTTCAGATTAATATCATTGCCCTCTTTATCGGTAATGGTGGCGATGGTATCGGTAATCTTGTATGTACCTTTTGCAGCGATCGTCTTGATCTTGTATTCGCTGCTCAGACCGAAAGGAACCATTATCTTGTGGGATATCCAGGTTTCAGGTACACTGCCCAACCAGTCCCCTCCGGATACAGTATCGCCTTGTTTAGCAATGGGAGTAAACTCCCAGGTGCTTTCTTCATCCAGAGGATCAGTGTATTCGCCACGAGTGAGAAAAATGCCTTTCATCTTATTGAGGTCGTTCTGCAATCCATCATAGTTTTTGGAGAGCATTCCGGGGCCTAATTTCACTTCCAGCATGTGCTCAGTGAATTCAACTTCATCTCCGGGACGCAAACCGCGAGTACTCTCAAACACTTGAGTATAAGCGGTATTACCAAGCACTTTAATTACTTCTGCCATCAGTTTCACACCACCCAGATTGATGTAGCAGATCTCGTTTTGGGATACCGGACCTGATACTTCCACCTGTACGAGGTTTTCGATAATCGCTTTCACTATACCTTTGGTCATCGTGATACCTTCTATTTTTGCTTTATTTTTATACTGAAATCTTCAGGGAATTCAAAGCTGTTTTCCAGCTTGTTCAGTGTGTCGTGAAATACTTCTTTGCCCAGTTCAGTGTCTGCTTTCAGCCATCTGTAAATGATGCGAAGCTTACTGTAATAACCCAATAAACGATCCACATTGAAGTAATCGAAGAAGTTCTGCTCGTCGATCCATTTATTGCGCAACACATCATAGCCCCGTTCCCGGTAGAGGATGTTATTTTGTTCCCAAATCCGCTGTAGAGCATCGAAAAGAGGATGCTCTTTGCCTAGACCGAAGTCTGCTGCATGACTATGAGCCAGTTGTTTTACGGTATCGTCATCTCCAATCAGGTATTTGGCATAATCCAGCTCATGATTGCGTCCGTTAATTGCCGCAAGGATGTTTTTGATGTTACGCTCCAGTTCAAACCAATCCCGGATGAAGCGATTGGAGTGATGGGCACAGAAATTGAAGAAGCCGCGTAGCATTGTATGCTCGGCAAGCAGGAAGGAGGGTAGATCTTCAGGCATCAAAAACTCGGAAACAGAATCCAGAACAAATTGCGGTAGGTGCTGATACTCTGATGGCGTCTCCAAATTGTTTCTCTCCAAACGGTGCTTTACAAAAGCGATGAATTCCTGCCAGTATTCATTGGAGTATAGTCCTTCGGAGTCGAAATCATGGTCATGATGGTAGATGGTCTTCAATAGATTTGCGAGATCTTCAGGCAAGTGTAAGATATTTATCAGTTGATAATCTCCTTCGCTTAGTTGAGCCTTCGCTTCATCCCGAAACTGAGCAGGACTATAGGCCAGTTTACTGTCCTCCATCGAGATGGAAGGTAAACCGGCAATAAAGTAGTAATACTGCTTTGCCATAATCAACTATTGAAGAGGATCTTGGCTGTGCGGGGTCTTAAATAACTTTTGAAAAGCTCAGCGAAATCCTGATCGGTAAAACTGAGCTTGTAGCTGCCGTCCTGGGGAGAGATGCAGAAGCCAGCTTTTAATTGAGGAGAAAAGTCAATTTCTATCTTGTTGTCGAAGGCAGTCTTCAAAGAAGCAATAAAGCCTTCATCCAATTTGCCCTTCAAGCTCTCAGCGAGAGTAAGCGAAGCGTCCTTTTTCCAGTCTGAAATGGCTTCGCAGATCACACTCTTTACGAACTCCGGATCTTCAAAACTCTGTTTGCTACCCTTGTCAATGCTGGCTGATAGAACAAGATCAATAATCTTCTGTTTCAGAGAACTGATGGTGTGATTTGCTGCCATCTTTAGATCCCCTTCTGCGTTCTTCTGAAGCTCGGAGGCCTTCTTTTCGGCTTCTGCAATCATGGCTTCAGCTTTATTCTTGGCCTCGGATACCAATTTCTCAGCATCTACTCTGGCTTTATCTAATATCTTTTCTGCTTCGGCATTGGCTTTACCAACGCCTTCTTCATACACTTTGCTCAAAAGATCTTGCAGCTGGTCGTTCATAGCTAATAATCTCCAGTTAATTCACTTTTAAACCTTGATAAGTTTCTTCGTCTTTTTTGTCAATGAGATTTACAAGTACATGGATGATGTCTGAAGTAACAGCATTGTCGTAATCCTCACTGCATAGTTCACCTAGCTGATATCACGGCTGCGAAAGCGCTTGGAAAAATTCGATATAAAAATATTCATTTCTCGGAACAAGAAGGCTGTCTCATTCATCTGGAGCAGCCCTCAAGTTCGGGATTTATGAAAGCTACTTCTTTAAATGTTCGTGCAGGAAATCGTGATAGTCCTTATTTTTGAAGACCAGTTCGTCATGACTGCCTTTGTGAGCGTTTCCTGCAGCGTCTATATACAAAACACTATCAACATAATGTAAGGTTGAAAGTCTGTGAGAGATCACTATGGCACCGGTATTGGGATAATCACTATTGATGGCTTGCCACAGCTTTTCTTCGTTCTCGGCGTCCAACGATGCCGTGATATCATCCAGAATCAGTAATTGTGGCCGCTTGATCAGTGCCCGGGCAATGGTGATGCGTTGTTTCTGCCCACCGGAGACACTCAATCCGCGTTGACCTACTGGGCTTGCATCCCCCAGAGGGAAATGTGCCATTTCATCCTCCAGTTGAGCTGCTTTGAGCGCAATCTGATACTCGCTTTCGCTTGCGTTTTCATTACCCATCAGGATGTTTTCCTTGATACTGCCGCTAAATAGCGATGGCTCTTGCGGAACATAAGCCACTATGTTTCTTAGGGACCGAATGTTTACTTCTTCCAAGTCGATGCCGCTGAAAGATATGGTTCCTGAATCCGGTTTCACCAGGCCCAGAACAAGATTCGCAATAGTGGTCTTGCCACTGCCGGTAGCACCTAGTATCAACATCTTCTCACCGGGTCTCAGTTCGAAAGAAACATTATTTATTATGCTTCGTTCTTTTCCCGGATAGATGCAGTTTACATTATCAAAGCGCAGACCTCTAAAGTCATCAACCTCTTGTCCCAAGTTATCATCTTTATTGAACGTAGGATGGTCTTTCATTTCATCCAGGCGGTCGATATTCACAAAGGCCTGTTTACCGGAGACAAAAAGCTGAGGCAGATCCAGGAGCGGGTAGATCATCATTGAAAGATAAGTATAGAATAGGAAGAAGGTACCTACGGTTATTTCTCCCTTCACTGCCATCCATCCGCCGAACATGATCACCCCGATCTGGGCGAAGTAATCTATATATTGGTAGATCAGAGACAGCACGGCATTCAGTCTTACCACGCTCATTTCGGTATCGAAACGCCTGGCCAAGGCCCCATCAAAGAAGCGGTTGTACTTCTCTTCGCTAACAAATGATTTCACGATACGAATGCCGGAAAAGCTCATTTCCAGCTGATTGTTGATATTGGAAATGGCTCTTTGATTCCGTTCAAAGTTCGTGTATAGTTTCTCGCTGGTAAAGTAGAATACTATAATCATCAAAGGTAACGGAGCTATGGAGAGCAAAGTGAGTTTTACATTGACGCTGAACATTACCACCAGGGAAAACAGAATCATCGAAAACGAGTTCAGAGCACGGAAGATGCCGCTACACAAAAACCAGGAGATCTTGGGATAATCCGAAAGATCATCGGTCAATCTGGTTACGATGTCTCCAGTACGGAACTTTTGGAAGAATCGGAAGTCCTTACGACTGATGAAATCGAAATATAGCATCCTGAGTGCGTGTTCAAAGCGCAAGTTCACCCAAGCTCGAATGCAAGGATAGAATCCGGTGAAGAACTGTGCGACACCGATGGCCAGGAAAAACACCAGAACCTTGTTTACTTCTATCATCGGGGCTGGATATTTATCGGGATTGGCCAGGACATCCCTCAACAAGTCTATCATGCGCTGGAAAGCAATGGGATAGGCAATGGAGACGGCTGAGGAGACCAGAGTAAACACAACCATGATCAACACAAACCAGATCTGCGCTTTGTACTGCTTCAGTATCCATTTGATGTGCTTATTCATCTTTGCCTCCCAACAGCTGCAGTTCCACCAGTCTGCGATAGTCCTCGCTTTCCTGTAGAAGAGTGTGATGGTTCCCGCGGGCAGTAATCCTGCCTTCATTGAAGTACAGGATCTCATCTGCATCCAAAACAGATGTGAGCCTGTGAGCCACGATCACCATGGTTTTGCCCGCAAAGACATGGTTCATAGTGCGTTGGATACGCGCTTCGGTTTGAGGATCTATGGACGCTGTTGCTTCATCCATCACGATGATCTCAGAATTGAACGCCAAAGCACGGGCAAATGATATAAGCTGTTTTTCACCTTGAGAAACGTTTTGCCCACGCTCTGCCAACTCTGTATCCAGACCATTTGGAAGTGCTTTGATAAAGTCATCCAATTGTACCACGGAGATACTTTTTTGCACCACACTTGGATCCACATTATCGTTATAGACACGCACGTTTTCCAGGATCGGTCCGGGGAATAGGTAGATATCCTGAAGGATCAATCCGATCTTTCGGCGCCAGGCCCGGAAATCCAATGTGCGAATGGAAGTTCCATCTACCAGTATACTGCCTTTTTGAACGTGGTAAAACCCGCAAAGCAGGCTGATGGTAGTAGATTTCCCGCTCCCTGATGGACCCACCAATGCAATCTTTTTGCCCTTGGGAATGGTGAAAGATACATCTTTCAGCACCCAATCCTCACCTTCATAAGCAAAACTCACGTTTTCAAAGCGAATTTCACGATCAAAACTGGGTGTTTCTTTTCCAGTAAAGGCTTCATCCTCGGTTTCCAGAGAGGTCAATTCCAATATGCGCTTCAAAGATACAAAACTGCGCTGCATTTGCATCACGTTTTCACTTAGGTGCATCAATGGCCAAACCATACGGTATATGTATTGGATAAAGACGATTAAGGTACCCAAAGTGGCAGTTCCCACTATTATCTTTGGTGCAGAAAGCATAATCACGATCACCACAAAGACTACTTCGAAGATGAACATAAAGAAGCTTTGAGTCCCGTATTCGATGAAACTGGTCTTGATCTCAGTACGTTGCTTGTCCTTGGAGGCCTTTCTGAGATCTTCAATTACGCGTGTTTCCTGGTTCAATGCCTGAATCATCTGCATGCCCTGGACATAATCTGTAATTTTTGCTGAGATGATGGCATATTTCTCACGGATTAACCGGAAGAATCTGGATATATAGCGAAAGAGCAGGGAGTAGGCCACAATGCTGATGGCGATGATGGGCAAAATAATGGATGTGGTCTTCCAATCTCTGTATAACAGCACTACAAAGACTCCCACAAAGAACAGCAGATTGCCCATGATAGTGATGGAAAGATCTGAAAATAGTACTTTCACGCGCTCACTATCACTTTCCACTCTGGCGATTAACTCCCCCACGGGTTGTTTATTGAACCAAGCAACCGGGAGTTTTAGCAGATGACTGAACACATTACCTTTGAACTTTGTAATGATCTTGATTCCGAGGCGGGAAAGCAAAACAATCTGTAAATAAGATAGTAGGCCTGACACCAACACTACGGCGATGAACATGAAGCCGTAACGCAGCATTTCGGATAAATCATGATTGGGAATACTTTTGTCTATGATCAGCGCAAGAATGAGCGGATCCACCAAACGTTGAGCTGATGAAACCAGCATGGCAAATAGTCCGAAAAACAGAAGTCCCTTGTCCTTCTTGATGAAAGGATATAGCAGTTTTAAATAATAGCTAAATTTTAGCTTTTGTTCCGGCATGGTTTTTTAACCTAATTGTTGCTTACCTATTGGATTGGGGACACAGTACTCAGTTCGAACGGGCTCCTGAATGATCTCATTTCAAATTCATCCAGTCCATTCTGCCATTTTGCTGTGAGATCACAAACGGGTGTGGGGGACTGGTTAATGGTGGGTTCAAAGAACATGTATGCAAAAAACACATTGGTCGGGATGAGAGGATTTGAACCT
>Ga0172378_10005557_pt1 | contig 11783 bp, 18 predicted proteins | sample GrowelOW332metaG_FD_119755 | JGI IMG/M metagenome (GOLD analysis project Ga0172378, IMG submission 119755) | Groundwater microbial communities from an aquifer near a municipal landfill in Southern Ontario, Canada - Pumphouse #3_1 metaG | ecosystem: Environmental > Aquatic > Deep subsurface >... | reverse complement strand
TTGGTGGGGGGAGTGCGGATAACAACAGTGCAGTTGTGGACGCCTATAATACTGCACTCACCCGCACAACACCTACACCATTAAGCGTTGCAAGGCAAGATCTTGCAGCGACTACAGTAGGTAATTATGCGCTGTTTGGTGGGGGCGTTGGTAGCACCTACAGTGCAGTTGTGGACGCCTACGAGGATAACCCCAACTACCTTTTAACGCTTTTTGTACCTGCATGGTATGCGTATGCACTGAATGGTGCAGAGGAAACCGTTGTAAAAGCTGATACTACGCTTTCCTTCAGCAATCCGACCCCATTAAACGGCTATTTGAAGCCTGCAACAAAAACCTATACCGGACAAATTTAAGGAGGAATAAATTATGGCAAGATACGCAATTTGGGATAAGAAGTCCGACATTTTCACCCTCGGCAAGGACGCAAACGGCAAGAGTCGCTTCACGGCGCAGGAGTATATCGACACCCACGCACCGTGGGCAGGTATTGATGGCGTGAAAGTCATCGTTGGCGGCGGTGCGATTAACGGCACGGTATTCATGGAGTTCGATGCGGCGGTAGCACAATATCAGCGCATGGGCACAGATTTTTCTGAGTGCGTGAGTGATGCAGACTACCTCGCCGCAATCGAAAAGTTTGAGGACAACCCGCCCGCGAGCACGTTACCGACCGCCGAAGAGCGCATTGCGGCGGCACTGGAATTTCAAAATATCGCAAGTATGTAAGGAGGAATAAGTTATGAGTTTCGACATTATTAAGAACAATTATGATAAAGGACTGTGGACGGCAAAGATGGTCGCCCTCGCGTGCACCAAGGGCGTTATCACTGCGGCGCAGTATCAGGAAATTACCGGCATGGCGTATGTCGCGCCGTAACATGACGGCAGTGCCGACCGAAACGGCGTAAACATATTGGATAGGCTGAGAAGCCTGAAAGGACGACACAATGAAAAAGAACATCTACATCGAAAACCACGATGAAATCGCAAAGATTGGTAAGGAGTATAACCTCACCGTTGAGAACGCCATGACTGCTTATCAGACCATGTACGGTGTTCCGCATGATGCTAAGGCTCGTGCACAGTATATTGCGAAGTTCGCACCGGCTAGTCTGTCAAACGACGAAACGGTACTGTTGGAGGTTGAATGATGGAAAACATCATTAGAACAATCAAAGGATGTGCAGCTGTAGTCGGCGGGGTGCTGGGGTTGTTAATCGGAAAGGTGGATGGTGTGCTGATTGCGTTGCTAGTCTTTATGGCTATTGATTATCTATCTGGAATCATGGTCGCCTGCAAGCAGCACGCACTCTCTAGTGAGGTTGGTTTTAACGGTCTCGCAAAGAAGATGTTTGTGCTGCTGCTCGTAATCGTTGGCAATGTACTTGACGTATACGTGCTAGGTGGTGGCGCGGTCATGCGCAGCGCGGTAATTGCATTTTATCTGGCGAACGAGGGACTGAGCATCCTCGAGAATGCGGGCAATCTCGGCGTACCGTATCCCGACAAGCTGCGCGCGGTGCTGGCACAGTTGAAGGATGGTGATGGGCAGTGACGGTTAACAAGCTACCTGCCCACACAAGCAATTACACTCTGTGCACCAGTCGAACCATCCACTACATTGTTGTGCACTACACCGGAAACAAAGGCGATACAGCACGAGCAAACTGCAACTACTTTGCATCCGCGAACCGTCAGGCGTCCGCACACTACTTTGTGGATGATGATAGCATCTGGCAGTCGGTGGATGACAAAAACCGTGCATGGCACTGTGGCTCTAACACAGGAGTCTACTACCACCAGTATTGTCGTAACGCGAACAGCATTGGCATTGAGATTTGTATGTGGGATTCCAACGGAAAACTGCGTCCAAAGGCTATTGAAAATGCGGTTGAACTGACTCGTTTTCTGATGGACAAATACAGTATACCCAGTTCCAATGTAGTTAGACATTATGATGTTACCCATAAACTTTGCCCTAAACCGATGGTGGATGATTATTCCCTGTGGTGTAAGTTTAAGACAGATGTTGAAAAGAAGGTGGAAGATTTGACTAAGGATGAGACCATTGACGTTATCAAGGAACAGGACAAAGCGGTTGAAAAACTACCTGTTTCCAGTTGGGCAAAGGATGCTTGGACTGTTCTCACCAATGAAGGTGTGACAGATGGAAGTTCTCCGCAAGCACCAATGACCAGAGAACAATTTGCTGTTATGCTCCAAAGATTAGGATTTATTGGTAAATAATGTGTACTTTTAGAGGATTGTATAAATATGCAGTCCTCTTTAATTTTCCTTATTTTGTCTTATGTTACACTTGTGTTACACTTATGTTACAGTTATGTTACAGTTTCAGTGACTTTTGTTACAAAAACAGCGTTTTTTAAGAACATTAGTTCGTAGAATATTTGTTCGCGTGTAAAGGTTTTTACTTTACAGCTAAAAAATATGCACAATATATATCACAAAATATCCAATATATCTTACAAAATGCACAACCGAGCTACACTCACGGTGAGAAAGCTACACAAAACTACGCAAATTTTAGTGGTTTTTAAAATGCGTAGTTTTAACTTTTTAAGCAACTTAAACGAGTAAATGTGGCAATTTATAATAAAAACAGTAACTTTAAAACCACTTTATCACGGTGCAGCTACACAAACTACACACTTTTATAAAACTTTCTATAAATTAGATAAATATAAGGGTTGTAAATATATGAGAATAGGGTTTGAAGTGTAGTTTGCGTAGTTTACAATTTTTGGAAGCTAATTTCATAACTTTTTAATTATCATAACGCAAGTAATACTACGAAATAGTGGATAAATGATAACAAAATTACAAGCTACACAAAACTACAGATGAAAATTAAACCTGTAGCTTTGCGTAGTTTGCGTAGTTTTTGGAAAATATTCTACAAAAGTCTTGACAATCATTGGATATAGTGGTATAATAAAACAAAGAGAGGTGACATAAGTGACATGACAGAAGAGACTAAGAAACTCGTTGAGCGAAACCACAACATGATTTACTGGTATTGTTCAAAGAAAAACCTAAACCCAAACGATTGGTATGACATTTTCGCAGTTGCAATGTGCGAGAAGGCTTCAAATTATGACCCCTCAAAAAGCAGGGAAAGTACATTTTTCGCAACAATTCTAAAGAACGCTTATGTGTCCGAAATAAGAAAACAGAAAAGACAAAAAAGAGCGCTATACCACACGCAGTCATTTGGAGGTGCATTAGAAGACATGGATAACAAGGCAGACAGTATTGATGGAATGTTTGAAGCGGACGCAATGTTGTGCTTCTTACCAGAACCTCACCGAAGCATAATCACATTACGATTGGCTGGGTATAGCAATAGAGAGATTGCAGAAATGTCTTCGTTGACACGAAAGCAAGTTGAAAACTATGTACGAAAAGCAAAAGAATTAATTAAAAAATATTTGGAGGTTATAGAAAATGAATCGAACCGTTAAGATGGTTTGTAAAGGAATTGTATCTTTGCTAATTATGTTAGTTACTCTTCCGTTCGCAATCATGCAACTTGTACTCTCACTTGGAGCATATGGTTGTAACTGCATTACAGACAAGGTGAGTGATTTCGTAACAGAGTATTTCGTGGTAGATGCTTGGTGCTATATGCAGGGGCGGAAATGTGACTGATAAAGAGATTGGGACTGTGTTGTCCTCAATGGTGTACATCGTAGATACACGAGAAAAAAGCAACTCACATATTTTGGAGTTCTTCAAAGAGAACGACATTCCGTACAAAGTTGAAAAACTAGACTCTGGTGATTATAGCGTAGATGTAACCGCTAACGGATTTGAGTCGCTTTCAAAATCAGTGATTGTGGAAAGAAAAAACTCCCTCACTGAGATTTCTGGAAACTTCACAAAGAATAGAGATAGATTCGAGAGGGAGTTCAACAGAGCCGCCGAAAACAAACAGTCAATGCACTTGTTGGTTGAAACCGCCACTTGGAAAAGTGTTTTCAACGGAAACTACAGAAGTCAAATGTCCCCAAAATCAATGGGGTCTTCGCTTCTCACGTTTTCAATTCGGTACAACGTGCCTGTGTGGTTTGTAGGTAAAGCTGAGTCTGGTAGATTAATCCAAGAACTTCTCTATTATGGGGTTAGAGAAAAGTTAAAAAACCTATAAAATACCTGTTGACAAACAGTACAAACGATGTTATACTATGACTATACTAAACAAACAGGAGGTAAACAACATGAGTGAAGAAGGACAAGTTGTATTGTATCTCGATGGTGAGCCGTTGGATGGTACTATCGGAGAGGTTCAAGAAACCACGCTTGCTGTGAAACAGGACAACAACTATTTTGATGATTTGATTGAAAAGGCGAAGTTCTTCTCAAACAGCACGCTAGTTCCCACAAACTACCAACGAAAACCTGAGAACTGTCTTATCGCGCTTGACTTGGCAGGTCGAATGGGAGTTCCGATGATGTTCGTAATGCAGAACATGAAGGTTATTCAGGGCAACCCTTCTTGGTCTGGTTCGTCTATCGGTGCGATGCTTCGATGCTCTGGTAAGTTCGAGGACGTTGAGGTAGTTTTTGTAGGAGAGCCGAACCGAGACAGTTGGGGTGCTTATGTCACAGCAAAGTCCACCAAGACTGGTAAGACATTGAGGGGTGCGACAATCACAATTGCAATCGCAAAGGCTGAGGGTTGGTATGGCAAGAACGGTAGCAAGTGGAAGACCATGCCTGAGTTGATGCTGACTTATCGTGCATATGCTTGGTTTGGAAGACAGCACGCACCCGAACTTATGATGGGTCTGCAAAGTTCTGACGAGGTTGAGGATTTTGTTAAGTCCGAACCTAAGATGGAAGTTGTAAACCCATACGAACAACGATAGGAGGTGAATGTACATGGCTGTAGTATTGACGATTCTGCTCATTCTACTCCTAATCACAGTTTCAATCGGAACTGTTGGTCTGATTTGGTTAGGAATCTGTACTTGTTTTGGAATTACGTTCACATGGGCAACAGTGCTTGGAATTTGGTTAGTAGCATTTCTTCTAAAGTTTCTATTTAGGAGTTTGGTCAGTTTTAAGAAGGGCGAGTAACTATGATTAATCCTAAAGAACTTAGTACAGACGAGTTATATTATAAGTCAAAGGATTATATGAGCGTTTCGATGTACAAGCAGATGCAGAAATGCGAGTTAAACGCGGTAAACGGCGTATTTAAGCCAACTGATAGTATGTTGGTTGGCTCTTATGTTGATGCTTATATTTCTGGAACTCTTGACGAGTTCATATCAGAACACCCAGAGATTTTTTCATCCAGAGGGGCTACTAAGGGGCAACTCAAATCAGAGTTCAAAAAGGCAGAAGAGATTTGTTCCTACATCGACAACGACAAGGTGTTTAGTCAGTTTATGTCTGGCGAGAAACAAACCGTTATGACTGGTGAGATTAACGGAGTTCCTTGGAAAATCAAGATGGACAGCTATTCACCTCATATCGCAATTAACGATTTGAAGTGCATGTACACCGTCACAAACAACAAGGGAGAATACGTTAACTTTGTTTCAAATTGGGGGTACGACATTCAGATGGCTTGTTATCAGGAAATCGTGTTCCAAAATACAGGTGAAAGACTTCCTGTTTATGTTTGCGCGGTTACAAAAGAAACCCCAATCAATTCTGTAATTGTAAACATTCCGCAAGACATTTTGGACATTGTGTTGTATGATGTAGAACAGCTTGCCCCTAGAGCGTGGTCTGTAATGCAAGGGTTGGTTGAACCAGAAAAATGTGGTCATTGCGCAACGTGTTTGAGTGCAAGAAAAACTACACCGATTGTAAGTTTGGAGGACTTGGTATGATTAAAATTGACGCAGTGTACACTGTTAAACTTCATTATGAGCAGGAACGTGACGAAAACACTCGTCCGTTTGACGAAATTAAAGAAAATGTCAAAGAGTTTCCGAAACTGTTGAAGGAACTAATTGAAGATGACAGCCCCAGTGACATGGTAGTTACGGTTGAAGAAGTAGAATCAATTTTAACAGAAGATTAACAATACTCTTGGAGGTATGACATGACAAATGCAGACGAATTCAAGTCTCTGCTTAGACATTATGTACGCCGTAGTGGTGTAGAAGACATGATTCATGTATTGGAGAAAAGCGACTTTTTCATCGCTCCCGCTAGTACGCGGTTTCACGGTTCTTATCAAGGTGGACTTGTAAAGCATTCAATTTCGGTGTTTAACAATCTGATGAACCTTAGAGAAGGGGTTGATGGACTGTCAGAAACGTCAGAAGAATCAATTGCAATTGTATCACTTCTCCATGATGTGTGCAAGACTGGTTACTACAAGGTTGATTATAGAAACGCCAAAAATGAGCGCGGTCAGTGGGAAAAAGTACCTTACTACACCGTTGACGATAAGTTTCCTTACGGTCATGGTGAGAAGTCTGTTATCATGATTCAGGAATGCATGAAACTTACCACAGAAGAACTTATGGCGATCCGTTGGCATATGGGAGCATATTCTGGTCAACAGGACTGGAACACTCTTGGAAGAGCGTTTGACCAATATCAACTTGCAATGTACCTACACTTCGCAGACATGATGGATACCCATAAACCGAACTGACATTTGAAGGAGAAATGCTAATGACAAAGATTGAAAAGCTAGAGAAGCAAAGTGCCGCCGCAGTCAAGGCATTCACCACGGCGATTTCTGAGATTGAGAATGTTGTAGATGCTCAACTCGAAGAGAAGACTAACATTAACCAGAGAGTCGTTGAGTTGAGAGAGCAGGACGAGCTAATCGGAGCATCCATTATCAAGAACCGAAACATGATTGAAAACCTTAAAAAGATTTTTGGTTAAATTTGAAAATTTAGGTTGACATTTCAAGTTGCATGGAGTATAATAATATTACAGTAAAAATTAGGAGGACAAATTAATGACTGACAACATTTGGGCACGTTTTGACGGAATGGCAAGCGACACTGAGGTAGAGGAAGCGTCCAAGAACCTGTTTGTGAAACCCACGGAGGGTAAGCACAACGTAGAGGTAATGAGCATCGAACCCGCTGAGACTCAGCAGGGCACTCCGATTGTGAAGTTCAAGTTCCGTGACACAGAGAACAACGGTCTGTTTATGCACAGTATGTTCCTGACAAACGCAAATTATCCTGAGCGAACCCCAACAGCAATTGCGCAGGTTCTTCGTTTCGTGAAGGAACTTACTGACACCGAGATTGGGTTCTCTTCGTTCAGTAAGATGTGTGATGAACTCACTGAACTTGATATCGCAGGTCTTGAAAAGGAAATCAATGTCCATTACAAGGACGAGAACGCCAAGTATCCGATGATTACGGTTGTCGGTGATGCACTGCCTTTCTAAATCAAACGCATGGGTGGACTTAAACAGTTCACCTTTTACATATGACATAAGGAGGTACATGCTAAATGAGAGGTAATTTTGTTACAGACAGAAACGGAGAATCAAACCCTAATTACGTTGATGGTAGAAAAGGAACTAGACTGTATCGAATATATCGAAGTATGCTAACTAACGACAGGAGGATTGTATAATGGTTGTACTTGACCTCGAAGTTTTTAAACAAGATTGGATGATGGTGTGGTTGGACACAGATACTAAAAAGTTTTACCACATAGTTAACGACAAAGCGAAACTCCAACAGTTTTATGACAAGTATAAATCCACATTGTTGGTTGGTTACAATATCAGAAACTACGATAAGTACATTTTACAAGGCATTTTGTGTGGGTTTGACCCATATAAGATTTCTGACTGGATTATAAACAAAGAGTTGAAGGGTTATCAATATTCAAAGCTGTTGAATAATTATCCAGTATTCTTATACGATTGTTCAGTAGTGTTCAAATCCCTAAAACAGTGTGAAGCGTTTATGGGGCATGATATTAGAGAAACTTCTGTTCCATTCAATATCGACAGAAAACTTACAGAACAAGAAATCAAGGAAACTTTAAAATACTGTAAACACGATGTGTCGGAAACATTTGAAGTGTTTATGGAAACCACAAACGAATATCTAAGCCACGTTGGACTCGTTAAAGAATTTGATTTGCCTTTTAACGCAATCAGCAAAACAAAGGCTCAAATTTCTGCAATGATTCTTGGAGCACAAAAGCATATTTGGGACGATGAATTTGACATTCAGTTTCCAGATACACTACGATTAGGTCGTTATGAATGGTTGAAAGACTACTACGACAACTGGTCTAAGACCTCCAAAGATTATGGTGAAATGGAACTGAAAACCACTGTCGGAGGTATACCTCACGTTTACGGAATCGGTGGTCTACACGGCTCAATCGACAAGTATTATGGTGAAGGGTACTATCTGATGGCAGATGTAGCTTCGTTCTATCCCGCAATTATGATTGAATACGACTTTCTTTCAAGAAACGTTAGACAACCGAAGAAGTTCACAAACATTCGTGACGAGCGAGTAATTATGAAGCGGAATAAGGACAAGCGTCAGCAACCAAGAAAGATTGTTCTTAACTCGACTTATGGAGCATCAAAAGACCAGTACAACAACCTGTTTGACCCTCGAAGCGCTAACAACGTTTGTATTGCGGGGCAACTTCTACTAACAGACCTTATTGACAAGTTGGAAGACCATTGCCAACTTGTTCAATCAAACACTGACGGTATTCTTGTAAAGCTATTCCGAAAGGAAGATAAGAACAAGATTATTGGTATTTGTAACGAGTGGTCAAAGAGAACCAGAATGGAGTTGGAATTTGACGAATACGTGAAGGTGATTCAGTCAAACGTTAACAACTACATCCTGTTGGATGCTGACGGAAACTGTAAGAGAAAGGGTGCAATCGTGAAGAAGTTGAGCAAACTTGACTACGACCTTCCGATTGTGAATGAAGCAGTTGTTAATTATTTCACAAAGGGAAAACCTGTTGAAGACACCGTTCTTGGGTGCAACGAACTGATTAAGTTCCAAAAGATTGTTAAAATTAGTAGCAAGTACGAGTACGCTTTTAAAGAAGATTTTACAGAATCGTGTGTTGTTTTAGACAGCAAAACATACAGAGGTCACGTACTCAACGAAAAGGTTCACAGAGTATTTGCTAGTCTGCACAATGCTGATGGAATGCTATACAAAAAGAGCAAATCAAAAACAACATTGGACAAGACCCCAAGTACACCAGAGAAGTGCTTCATCATCAATGATAACGTTTTGAATATGCCTATTCCAGATAGACTTGACAAGCGTTGGTACATTGAAGAAGCCAAGAAGAGAATTGAAAATTTTGTTTGACAACAAGGGGTGGACAAATGGCTGATCTTTTCGTAGGATATTACCCCTCAAAGGGAAAGACTCCTGCTGTAAAAATAAAGGGAACCGAACCTCTACCAACGCCCCCTATCGAGGGGGATTACGTTGGTATGATGCGAGAGGAATTTATTCAGGTAGACGTGGATGATAAAGACCTCGCTGAAAAAGTAAGACATATGTTGGACAAGGAAAAAGTGAAGTGCGACATTCTTAAAACGAGTAGAGGACTTCACTTCTACTTCAAAAACACAAGGGTAAAGAGTGTTGGGGTTCACGTATTCACAGCGTGTGGTATTCCTTGCGACATTGGTGTAGCTGTAAATGGCAAAATCAGATGTGTTCCTCTCAGAACCACAAACGAAGAAACCGGAATTCAAACTACTCGGGAGTGGTTACAGAAATGTGATGAAGTAGACGAGTTGCCATGTTGGTTATTTCCAATTTCCAGAAAAGATTTTGGATTTATGGAAACGGAAACTAGGAACAGTTCGCTCTTCACCTACATTCCTGTGTTGCAGAACAAGAACATGAACAAGGAAGAAATACGTGAAATTATCAACATCATTAACCGATATGTGTTGAAGACCCCTCTACAGCAAAAAGAAATTGACGTTATCACAAGGGATGATGCTTTTTCGGAAGAGTTATTCTTTGATGCTGACGGAAAGTTTCTGCACAATCGCTTCGGTGATTATATGCTGACCAATTCCAACATCGTTATTATTGACGGACAATGTAACATTTATACAGATGACGGACTGTACACAAATGACCCAATGGAGTTTGAGCGAGTGATGCTCGAAAAGATTCCTTGCTTGAAGGACAACCAGAGAAAAGAAGTATTTAAGTACATCTGTTTGAGGTGCTCACGAAAAGGAGAATTTGCCGACCCAAAGTATATTGGATTGAAAGACACGATTATTGACTTGGAAACTATGAATGAGTTTTCTTACACACCTCACATTATCATCAACAACAAAATTAACTATCGTTATAATGCATCTGCGTATTCAGAAGTAATGGACAATACGCTTGACAAAGTGTGTTGCCACGACAAACAACTTCGTTCGCTACTGGAAGAAATGATTGGATATACCCTATACCGTTCAGCGTCAATGCAAACTTGTTTCATTTTGTCCGGTGAAGGTAGTAATGGCAAGTCAACAATTCTGAATTGTATCAAAAAGCTGGTTGGTAAAGATAATTATACCTCACTAGACCTAAGAGAGTTGGAGGACACGTTTAAACCCGCAGAACTGTACAACAAACTTGCAAATCTCGGTGACGATATTTCTTCAAAGTATTTGGATACTTCTTCAAAATTCAAGAAGTGCGTCACTGGAGAGTCATTCATCGTACAGCGCAAGTATATGCAGCCGTTTGAATTGGAGTGTTACGCGACACAGATTTTTTGTGCCAACGAAATGCCCCAAGTAGCTGACAGAAGTGATGGTTTTGGACGGCGAATTAGCATCGTTCCTTTTAACGCAAAATTCAGTAAGCATGACGCTGATTACGACCCTTTTATCGAAAGCAAACTCCTTACAGAAAGTTCTATGGAATATTTGCTAAAATTGGCAATTGAAGGCTTGAAGCGAGTGTTGGTTAACAACCATTTTACAACTTCTGACAAGGGTGAAGCTGAAAAAAAGGAGTACATGAAGTTCAACAACAACGTTCTGGATTGGATTGAGAACGATCCAAAGATTGAGAACGAAGCAGTTAATGACGTGTACATGTCCTATCAGGTATGGTGCGCTCAAAACGGATGCAGTTCAGTTAAAAAACTGAATTTCACGAAGGAAATAAAGAAACTTGGATATGATACGCGAGTTACCTCAATCAACGGTAAGAGTGTTCGTATCTACTACAAACGGGAGGAAGACAATGAGTGATAACAACGCAGTAGTTTTTCCGTCACCTAAGCGGGTATATCTCGCACACCCATATGGAGGTGACGTTCGCAACAAGAAGAAGGTTGAGATTTTAATTGACCGATTCAAGACAGATGGGATTTGGTTTGTGTCTCCAATTCACACGTTTGAAGCAGAGTATCAAACACTTCCGTATCTGGAAGGAATACAGTTGTGTTTCAAGCTGTTAGACGAGTGTGACGCGGTTGCGTTCCCAAAGGACACGTTTATGGACAGTAAGGGTTGTTCAATGGAATATGGCTACGCTATTGCCCATAACAAGGAGATTCTTTTTTATGAAGATGTTCCTGACAGCGTGGTTGAGGAAGTTACCACCACAGAAGACGATGTGGTAAATCATCCTTCACACTACACCGCACATAATATCGAAGTAATTGACTTTATTGAAGATTGGGAACTTGATTTCCGTCTTGCAAACTGCGTTAAGTACATTTGTCGTGCTCCTTTCAAGGGAAATTCTACTCAGGATATTAAAAAGGCAATGTGGTATTTACAGCGATACTTT
>Ga0172378_10005556_pt1 | contig 11784 bp, 7 predicted proteins | sample GrowelOW332metaG_FD_119755 | JGI IMG/M metagenome (GOLD analysis project Ga0172378, IMG submission 119755) | Groundwater microbial communities from an aquifer near a municipal landfill in Southern Ontario, Canada - Pumphouse #3_1 metaG | ecosystem: Environmental > Aquatic > Deep subsurface >... | reverse complement strand
GACTTTGTCTTCATTTTTGGCATCTTCTCTAAATTAAATTATAAAAAAGAATTACTTCTTTTTCTTTTTAGGTGAAATAAACATAATCATTCTCTTACCTTCAAGACGCGGCATTTGTTCTACTTTGCCATAATCTTCAAGTTCTGTAGCAAACTTCAGCAATAAAATTTCGCCCTGTTCCTTAAAAAGGATCGAACGACCTCTGAAAAATACAAAAGCTTTTACTTTTGCTCCGTCTTCCAGAAATTTTTTTGCATGGTTTAATTTAAAATCAAAATCATGGTCATCCGTATTCGGTCCGAAACGAATTTCCTTAATAACGACTTTAATAGTCTTAGACTTAAGCTCTTTCTGTTTCTTTTTCTGCTGATAAAGAAACTTTTTGTAATCTATAATTTTACAAACAGGAGGATCTGCATTTGGTGAAATTTCAACCAAATCCAAACCTTGTTTTTCCGCCATTGACAATGCTTCAGGCAAAGGATAAACTCCCTGTTCTTCAACATTTTCCCCGACTATACGAACACTCTGTGAACGAATATATTCGTTTATTTTATTTAGCGGGGCAGAATTTCTTCGATTTCCGTTATAATTATGTGACTTGTTGATAAAAAACTCTCCTATACTTTATAAATTAATAATCAATTCTTTGCTGCTCTTTAACCAGACCTGTGATCATAGTCGCAAACTTTTCCATTGTCATAGATCCTTCATCGCCCTGACCCTGTTTCCTTACAGAAACTTCTCCGCTGTTCATTTCTTTATCTCCAACAACCAGCATATAGGGAATCCGTTTCAATTCATTATCACGTACTTTACGACCAATCTTTTCATCACGATCATCTATAATAGCGCGAATATCGGAATTATTTAGAAAATCTGAAACTTTTTTGGCATAATCATTATATTTTTCACTGATAGGTAATACAACAACCTGATCCGGCGTAAGCCATAATGGAAATTTTCCGGCTGTATTTTCAATCAAAACAGCTACAAAACGTTCCATAGAACCAAAAGGAGCACGATGAATCATAATCGGACGATATCGTTTATCATCAGCACCAATATATTCCAGTCCGAATCTTTCAGGAAGATTATAATCCACCTGAATAGTACCGAGCTGCCAGCTACGACCGATAGCATCCTTTACCATAAAATCAAGCTTAGGTCCGTAAAAAGCAGCCTCACCGACTACAGTATTGGTCTTCAGCCCTTTTTCTGCAGATGCTTCAACAATAGCGCGTTCAGCCTTTTCCCAGTTTTCAGCACTACCGATATATTTTTCAGGAGTTTTAGGATCTCTCAGCGAAATCTGTGCTGTATAATCCTTCATATCCATTGCCTTGAAAATGATAAATATAATATCTATTACCTTCTTAAACTCATCTTTAAGCTGATCGGGACGACAGAAAATATGTGCATCATCTTGTGTGAAACCTCTGACTCTTGTTAGTCCGTGAAGCTCCCCACTCTGTTCATAGCGATATACAGTTCCGAATTCTGCTATTCTTAATGGAAGATCTTTATAAGAACGTGGTTTATAGGCATATATTTCACAATGGTGAGGACAGTTCATAGGTTTAAGCATATATTCCTCCCCTTCTACCGGTGTTTTAATAGTCTGAAAAGAATCTGCACCATATTTCTGATAATGTCCTGAAGTCTTATATAATTCTACATTCCCAATATGAGGTGTCATAACCTGAACATAACCGAATTTCTTTTGAACTCTCTTCAAAAAATCTTCAAGCTGCGTACGCAATACAGTTCCTTTAGGTAACCACATAGGAAGACCTGCACCAACCTTATCAGAGAACATAAACAGTTCCATCTCTTTTCCGATCTTACGATGATCCCTTTTTTTGGCTTCTTCAAGAAAAGCGAGATATTCCGTAAGTTCTTTCTGCTTTGGGTATGTAACACCATAAACACGTGTCAGCATCTTGTTCTTTTCATCCCCTCTCCAGTAGGCACCGGCTATAGATGTCAGTTTTACCGCTTTAATATATCCGGAGTTAGGTAAATGAGGCCCTTTACATAAATCTATATAATTTCCCTGCTGATAAAATGTAATAGTTCCGTCTTCAAGTTCGCTTATTAACTCAAGCTTAAGATGATCATTTTTCTTTGTGAAATAATCAATCGCTTCTTTTTTTGAAACATCACGGCGAACTATAGGGTTTTTCAATCTTGCAAGTTCCACCATTTTCTTTTCAATATTTGGCAGATCTTTATCAGTGAGTTGAATTCCTTCAGGAAGTTCCATGTCGTAATAGAATCCGGTTTCAATGGACGGACCTATTCCGAATTTTGTTCCGGGATAATAAAACTCAATGGCCTCTGCCATCAGATGAGCCGAGGTATGCCAGAAGGTTTCTTTTCCTTGCCTGTCGTTCCACGTATATAACTCAACCTGAGAATCTTCAGGAATAGGACGGTTTAAATCCCATACGTCTCCGTTTACAGAAATACAAAGAGCCTCTCTGGCCAATCTGTTACTAATATTTTCTGCAACCTGAAGACCGGTTATCCCTTCTTGAAATTCCCGTGTACTTTTATCAGGAAATGTTAATGTTATCATTGTTTCTAAAATTGTAATGCGTTTTTCCGGGGCAAAGATAATCATATTTAAAAGACTGGATTAAATATGATTAAATTTTTATTCCTGAAATTTACTATTTTTACGTTTTTATTTTAAAACTTTGCTTATTATTTAAAAAATCAGCTATGCATAAACTTTTTATTCTATTGTTTGCACTTTCATTTTCTCTTCCCGGAAATACTTTTGCAATGAAAAAAATCACTTTGGAAGATATTTTTATAATAGGAACATTTAACCCGTCAACTGTTCATGAATTACGATCCATGAAAAATGGTCTGTCATATACCATTATGGAAAACGGTAATAAAATAGTAAAATACAATTATAAAGACGGGAAACAAACCGGAATAATTTTTGACTTATCAAAAATAGAAGATGCCCCGATAAAATCATTTTCCGATTACCGGTTCTGCAATGATGAATCAAAAATATTGCTTACTACAAACATCAAAAAAATATACCGTCATTCTTTCACCGCTGAATATTACGTATGGAACTCTGTAACAAAAGAATTTTCAGTCCTTTCGAAATACGGACCACAGCAGGTAGCCACCTTTTCGCCCGACGGAGAAATGATCGCCTTTGTAAGAGACAACAACCTGTTTATAAAAAGCCTTAAATTCGGAACAGAAAATCAGGTAACCTATGACGGCAGGAAAAATTTGGTTATAAACGGCATACCTGACTGGGTTTATGAAGAAGAATTTGGTTATAATAAAGCCTTCTCATGGTCTCCCGATTCAAAATTTCTTGCCTTCACACGCTTTAATGAATCACAGGTAAAAAACTTTCCTATTATGATGTTTACAGGCAGTTCCCCTGCTCATGAAGAAAATGCACTGTATCCATCATGCTATAATTATAAGTATCCTGTTGCCGGTGAAAAAAACTCAACAGTAAGTATTCATGTTTACGAAATAAAATCTAAAACTTCTGTAAATGTTGATTTAGGACAGGACTCAGACATATATGTTCCGCGAATAAAATGGACAACAGATGCTAACGACCTGTCGGTATTCCGTTTAAACCGCAGGCAGAACGTTATGGATGTGCTCCTTGCCAATCCAATGACAGGAGACACACGGATGTTTTATACGGAGAAAAATCAACGTTATATAAACGAAAAATTCTCAGACAATTTCATATTCCTGCCAGGAAACAAATATTTCGTTCTCACAAGCGAACATGACGGATACTCTCACTTATATTTATACAATCGTCAGGGATTCTTTGTAAAGCAAATTACAAAAGGGAAGTTTGATGTAACTAAATTTTACGGATATAATCCTGCAAAAAAATTATTCTACTATCAGGCAGCTAAAGAATCCCCGATGAGAAGAGAAATTTATTATACATCTTTTGACGACAAAAAACAGGGAAAACTTTCTACAAAAGAAGGAATCAATAGTGCCATCTTCAGTGCAGGATATAAATATTATATAAACTATTTAACCAGCGTTAATACGCCAAATACTATTACTCTTCATCAATATGACGGGAAATTAATCCGCACACTGGAAGATAATAATGTACTTATCAACAAATTAGCTAATTACTCTCTGTCACCGAAAGAATTCTTCACATTTGAAACATCTCAGGGAGTATCGCTTAATGGCTGGATGATTAAACCATCAGGATTCGTTCCCGGTAAAAAATATCCACTTGTCATGACTCAATACAGTGGTCCTGAGAGCCAGGCAGTACTGGATAAATGGTCTGTAGGATGGAATGATTATCTGGCACAGGAAGGTTTTATAGTTGCATGTGTTGATCCCAGGGGAACAGACGCACGCGGTGAAGAATTCAGGAAAATGACCTATATGAAACTCGGTCAGTTAGAATCTGAAGACCAGGTAGAAGCTGCAAAATATTTTGGAACACTACCGTATGTGAACAAAAATAAAATAGCCATATGGGGATGGAGTTACGGAGGTTTTACAACCTTGCTTAGTCTTGAAAAAGGAGGAAATATATTTAAAGCCGGCATAGCCGTTGCTCCTGTCACCAACTGGAAATTCTATGACAGTGTTTATACCGAGCGTTATATGCGTACACCTAAAGATAATCCTGACGGATATGCTTTCTGCCCTATGGCTCATCCGGAGAAAATAAAATCGCATCTTTTACTGATTCACGGATCGGGTGACGACAATGTTCATGTTCAGAATTCTATGGAATTTACAGAAGCAATGGTTCAGGCGGGTGTTCCTTTTGATATGGCTATCTATACCAACCGCAATCATGGCATACACGGTGGAAATACGACTATACATCTTTATCAGCGTATGACACAATACCTTAAAGAAAATTTAGAATAAAAGGTGTAGTTGTTTTTTATTTAAATTTTTTTTCTTACGATGATATAACGAATGATAGGATTCACACACAAAAATTAATTATTTATATTACTTTTGCAGCTTAATTTTTACTTAATTACAAATAAAAAAATTAAACACAGATGAAAAAAATTATTCTTTTTAGCGTTTTTTGTTCTTTATTATTTGTTTCATGCTCAGACAATGATGATTATGAAAATGACCTTAATGCACAAATTAGTACTTACAGGGCTAATGCTATTTGTTCATTACTGGAGTCTGTAGCCCGGCATCCGGAAAATGGAACTCATCTTGATTCTGTAGCACGTATCTCATTAGGTGTCTTTAATCCATCCAACATTCAGAATGAAAAAACAGAAGGAGAAAACAGAGGTAAAGTTATGAGTTCTTTATTTGAAAGTATATCCCGTCAACCCGAAGCAGATTCCTTATTATCAGCAATTACCCAAAAATACATAGGAGCATACAAGCCTGAATATTTTAGTGACAACACTATATATATTGCCAGAATAATTGCAACAGAAAATTATATAGAAGCAATAAGCCGTCAGCCCGAAGCTAGTGTTAGTCTAAAATATGCTGCTTTGAAATTTTTGAATTATGACTTTTCAACTGAAAAATAAAGAAAATAAAACCAAAGTAGAAAAAACCAAAGTAGTTTTTTCTACTTTGGTTTTCAATCTCTCACACCATCAATCATAAAGTTTACTTTCGTGAAGTTTCTTTCAGTTATCCCAATGAGAGTCTGCACTCCTTCAGCAGGGGCACGAATATTTTGATCGCCATATAGTTTTTCACCGGCTTTAAATTCGCACCAATCGGTTCCCGCAGGCAGATAAACATTCCATACTGAAACCAACGGGTCCACCCCCCCGTAAAAAGGATCGCTCTCCTCGTCTTTTACATTGGCATAATCGGTATAACGGACAAAACCACCTCAAACCATCAACATAAGTTGTCCAGTAAGTAACACCACATATACTGACTGATAACCACGCCTAAACTGCCTTTCCGGTTTCCAAAAATCATTTCCAGCATCGCCGCTTCCACGTAGACATATCGTAAAACTGACTACGGTTATACATACTACGTTAAAAGGGGAATACGGATGTTGGGGTAAGCAGCTCCTGATCCTTCATAGAAATCTAACCAAAAAGCATCGACTTTAATTTCATTATTATAAAAAGATTTCATTATTTGTTTTTTCACAACGATTTTTTTATTTTTGAGCCATTCATAATTGTTAGTTTATTTTAATTTTAAGAATTCACAATTTCCCTTTTAATAAAATCTTATGAAAAGAAAATATATAATAATCTTATTGTGCATTTTTAGTACTACAATTTTTGCTCAAAATCCCATTGCGCCTATAGGTACATATATAGCAGATCCTTCCGCACATGTATGGAAAGACGGCAAATTGTATGTTTACGGATCCCTGGATCTGTCCTCCAAAGAATATTGTTCCCCTTTTCATGATGTCCTCTCCACTACGGATATGCTTCATTGGAAATTATACAAGAATGTATTCCGTTCTTCCGGTGAAAATGATCAGGTACCCTATTGTGATACAAGGTTAAGTGCACCGGATTGTTATGAAAGAAATGGCAGGTATTACATGTATTATTGTCAACATAACCCCCATAATGCAGAAGGGGTAGCGATATCAAATAGTCCCACAGGACCTTTTATATTTTCCAATATACTAAATGTCGGACAATATCAGCAAATAGACCCTTGTGCATTCATAGATGATGATGGACAAGCTTATTACGTATGGGGACAGTTCTCCATGAAAATGGCAAAGATGGATGCCTCAATGACAAAACTGGATGAAAAATCTATAAAAGACAATGTACTGACAGAAAAAGAACATTTTTTTCATGAAGGTTCATATATGACAAAGCATAATGGATTGTACTATATTGTTTATGCCCATATGGGCAGGGGCGGAAGACCTACATGTCTTGGCTATGCCACGAGTAAAAAACCTATGGGTCCTTATAAATATGGCGGCGTAATAATAGACAATAATTATTGTGATCCGGGTGTCTGGAACAATCATGGATCGATTGCTGAATTTAAAGGACAATGGTATGTGTTTTATCATCGTTCGTCTTTCGGAACAATATTTATGAGAACAGCTTGTGTAGAGCCCATTACCTTTAATGAGGATGGAAGTATTGATGAAGTAGAGATGACGTCACAAGGTGCCGGACCCTCCCTTCAGGCTACTTCGCAATTAGATACTTATAGAATTTGTCAATTAAATGGCAGTGCCCACCTCGAATTGTTTGGACACAATCAGATAAAACTGACAAAAATTAGAAATGAAGACACGGCAGCATTCCGATACGTTGATTTTGGAACCGGCGTTAAGTCCATAACAGTGCGTGTAGCACCAGGGGTTAATGGTGGCAAATTAAATATAGGTCTCGATCATTCATGGGAAATTGGGAATTTGATTCAAATAGAAATACCTTCAAAAGGAGTTGGCGAAGAATGGGTAGAAATAACTGTACCCATTAAAAAAACGGTCACTGGCAAACATGCCTTATGGCTTAATTTTAGTGGATACGGAGATGATTTATTTGAATTGGACTGGCTAAAATTTAATAATTAATAACAAAGAATTGACACTATTTCGTTTATTTATAATAACAAGGCGGTTTTATATTTTATAAATTCTCATCATATAATCAAGAATTCTTTTTTTAGCATTAAACGGAGAGAGAACATCAAGTCCCAGTGATTTTACAGCAGTATCTACTAACTTTTCTTCTTCGACATCATCCGAAAGTCCTGATTTTTTTAAGAAATATCTTCCGGCATTAATCATTGGCTTTAAAGGAATTAGTCCAATCAATTCTGAACCATTAGTTTTATATCCACGCGATTCCGCCATTTTTCTAACCTCCTCAAATGATTCATGAACAGAAGTAACTGAAAAATCCCTCAGATTCATAGACACCTGGGCACAATTATACTCTTTAATATACCAGCCAATAGCCCTCACCATTTTTAAAGTTCCCGGCTTTCTTAAAACCTGTCCATTCTTATCACGAATGAATTTACCTGTTTTTCTATCCTTCACAACACTTCCACTTTCCCTTACAGCACGTGCTATGTCACTTGCCACTTCAACAGAATCAGTATTAAGATTAACATTATAGGCAATAAGAAAATTTCTGGCACCAATCACACTTGCTCCATACTTAGGTCGAAAACTATCAGGACCAAAATCAGGCTTCCATAACGGATCCTTCAACTTTTCAGATAATCCTTCATATTCACCCGAACGGCAACTTGCCAGACTTTCTCTCTTTTTTTCAAAAGAAGAGGCTTCGTAACAATATACAGGAACCTTTAACTCCTCTCCTATTCTCTTTGATAATTTACGGGCATATATAACAACCTCTTCCAGAGTAATTCCCGATACAGGAACCAAAGGACAGACATCCATTGCGCCAATGCGGGGATGTTCCCCATGATGATTACGCATATCTATACATTCACAGGCTTTTTTTGCCCCGTTAAAGGCTGCATTTAAAACAGGCTCAGGACTTCCGGCGAAAGTATATACTGTTCTGTTGGCCGCTTTCCCTGCATCAATATTAAGTAACTTTACGCCTTCCGTTTCACCTATAGCATCTGCAATTTGCCAAATAATTTTTTTATCGCGTCCCTCACTAAAATTAGGAACACATTCTATAATCTGATCCGCCATCAGTAATTAATTGTTATTAAAACCTAAAAACTCATCATAAAAAAAATTTTTCTCTTTTTTTTGAACAAATTTGTACCGGTTTTATATATTATATGTAAAGTTAATTAGAAAAAAATAATTTCAGAAAATAAAGAAGGAAATATGCAAAATCATTTATTTGTAATAAGTCACCTTCATAATATAATTCAAAAAAGAATATTATTTATATTTATTCTTTTATGTTTTTGTATAACGCCTGCAATATCACAAAGACTAATTATTTCAGGTACTGTCACAGATTCAAAAACAGGCGAAGCTATCCCCTATGTAAATATTGTTATCAATGAAACCGTCACCGGTACAATGACTGATACCCTTGGACATTACAAGTTAGAGACTAATCTGGATAAAGGAACTATACGTTATTCAGCAATCGGTTATTACCCTGATGAAAAAAGATTATCTTCTTCCAGAAATACCGAAATTTCAATAAAATTAAAACCTGAGACCATCGATATAGGGGAAGTAGAAGTAGCCCCCGATGAAGGTCCCATAAGAATACTACTGCGAAATATTATCAGTCACAAGCATCTTAATGATCCGGATCAGCTACAAAAATTTTCCTACAGAAAATATACAAAATGGAAATACCAGATTAATAACGTTAGCAAGAAGATTATTCAATCCAGGGCTTTCAATAAAGATCAGGATGTATTTAAATCAGCAAATGACAGTTCTAAATATTTACCTCTTTATTTTTCTGAGCAACTTGTTTTTAATCAGGTTCAGAAAAATCCCGCAAAACAAAAATCAACGATTCTGGCAGACAAAACCAACGGAGTCGGCATCCTTAAAAATCTGGAAATTGCTGGATATACAAGTGCGCTGGATATGGAAGTTAATTTTTACAATAACTTCATATTGCTTTTTTCCCAGAATTTTGTCAGTCCTATATCCGATAACGGCTGGTTCTACTACAAATATTTCTTAGCCGACAGTACAACCACAGGTATTGTAACAAGCTATCGTGTAAATTTTCAACCCCGCAGAACAGGCGAAAACACATTTAAAGGATACTTTATAGTAGAGAACAAACACTTTTCCATAGAAGAAATAGACGGAAAATTATCAAATACAAACAACATAAACTTCCTTACAAGCATGACACTGAAAAGTAATTATGCTTTTGTAAATGACTCAGTACCTTTCTATAAGCGCAATCAGATTGATGCTCTGTTTCTTGTAATACCATACAAAACAAAGAAAAAAGATCAGGACAGGCTTTCAATATTCTACACCCAGATTGCAAATATTGACCATGTCACAGTTAATCCTGCTGAGGACTTTAAATTATCCAGCAAAAAGTCAAAATACGAAACTGTAAAACTGGCAGATGCCCTGGAACGTGACTCGGCATTCTGGATGAAAAACAGACCTGAAAAACTAACTATTAATGACCATTTAATAACACAAACCATAGACTCCGTTTCCAATGTTAAAACCATCAGTATAATCAACAATCTTGCCCGTATGTCCATGAACAGTTATTATGATATAGGTAAAATTGAACTCGGTCCTTATACAAGCTTTGTAAACACAAACAAAGTAGAAGGAGTACATATTTTTATGGGAGCAAGAACCAGTTCGGAAATCAGTAAAAATAAAATGGTATGGGCAGGACTGGGATACGGCACTAAAAATAATAAATTTAACGGAATAGCAGGATTTGGATATAAATTTCACAATAGCAACCGCGAAATAATGAAATTTTCATATGAAGACCAGATGACCCGTTACGGAGAAAGTGAAGAAATACTTAATTTATACGAAAACGCATTCACCACAACAGAAAATAATCTTGTTTCCCAAATGTTAAAAAGGGATGAACTGACTGAAATTTTCCAACAGAAAAAAATAAAAGGTACATGGGAAAAAGAATGGTATCCGGGACTGGTAAATAAAATTTCAGCCAATTATACAAAACATTATCCTACTATATACTTTCCTTTCAATAATGTAAAAACCGGAAACCCTGTTAACTCCATTTCTTCCGCTGAATTATTGATAGACACCCGTTTTTCAAAAGAAGAAAAATATATGGATGATGGATTTTTCCGATTTTATATGGAAACAGACTATCCTATAATACATTTCACATTCGGAGGTGGAAAAACATATTATGACGACACTTCAAACTGGTATGGTAAGATGGGACTTACAATTAAACAATACATATATATGGGTCAGAGTTTCCTTAATTATGCTGTAGAATCAGGCATCTATATAGGGAAAGTTCCATATACCATGCTAAATATCCCAAGAGGGAATGAAACCATTGGCTATTATCAATACGATTTTAATATGCTCAACTATCTGGAATACATACACGACAAATATGTTCACGTTTATCTTGACTATCATCTTAACGGATTCTTTTTCAGAAGAATTCCAATACTAAAAAAAACAGACCTAAGAGAAGTAATGTCAGCAAAATTAATGGTCGGATCTTTAAGCGACAAACAGAACAATGTAATTACAATTCCAAAAGAAGTTTCAGATATGCATAATCCATATATCGAGGTTGGCGTCGGGGTAGAAAACATTTTCAAATTTGCCCGCGTAGAAGCTATATGGAGAGTTCATCCTTCATCTACACCTGAGATAGGGGCTCCGACATTTGGTATCCGGGCTTTATTTATGATCACAATGTAAAGAAAAAAATAAGCCAATTATTATACCTGGCACATGCATCTATGAGTCTTTGGCATAAACGTAAAAGGTTATTCATTTATATAATTAATTAATAATCCCGGGTACAAAAATCCGTAATAAGTATCAATAACAAATTTATCAAAGGCGTTAGGGCATCATGCAAATTTTGTGTAAAAATCATGATTGTAATTTTTTTTAAACAGGCTAAATAAAAGAAATTCCGACAAAGACATCCGAACTAAATACAACCAAAAAAACCCGCTATCCTTCGGATAACGGGTATATTTTTTTAAATGCCTGAATTGTTATTTTCCGCTTTCGTCTAAATGAATAGCTTCCATAGGACATACCTCTGCGCAAGTTCCGCATTCAGTACATTTTTCAGGATCTATTTTATACACTTCACCTTCCGAAATTGCTCCAACAGG
>Ga0172378_10005555_pt1 | contig 11784 bp, 12 predicted proteins | sample GrowelOW332metaG_FD_119755 | JGI IMG/M metagenome (GOLD analysis project Ga0172378, IMG submission 119755) | Groundwater microbial communities from an aquifer near a municipal landfill in Southern Ontario, Canada - Pumphouse #3_1 metaG | ecosystem: Environmental > Aquatic > Deep subsurface >... | reverse complement strand
TCATTTTGATGTAACCGTAAACGATACATTACTCACATTCTCTTTTAAAACTTTTGCAAAAAAAAGCGAAATAAAAGCATATTCCGATTCGACAAGTGGGAAAGCTATTATAAAAGAAATCAGGAAACTGGAACAAACAGCAACTAACGAATGGAAAATGACTCTCAAACTCAATAAAAACGACACTCATACGAGTAGAACCGGCTATATGCAATTGAGTTACAACGGGCTTCGATCGAGTATTATTTCCATTACTCAAGAAGCAGGAGCGACAGACGAATCTGAGGATTACTCGGCCGACGGGCAAGTGACTAATCTACAAACCCATACTATCGGAGCTGGTATTCCGCTAATCATTATGGGTGACGGTTTCATTGACAAGGATATTTCCGACGGTGCTTATGATAAGGCCATGGATAATGCCATGACATATTTCTTTAATATCGAACCTACTAAATCTTTTCGTGAATATTTCGATGTATATAGAGTAAAGGCTGTTTCCAAATATAATACGTTTGCCTACAATACCGATACGACCTCTACTGCAACTGCCTTTGGTTGCACTTTTGGTGGTGGAACCTATATTGAAGGGAAAGACGGTAAATGTCAAAATTACGCTAAAAAAGCCGGAGCGGATATAAACTTAGATAACACACTCATCATCATAGTATTAAATTCTCCCGAATATGCCGGAACTTGTGCAATGTATTACAATCCGGTAAAAACTGATTTTCCGACAGGCGTTTCCATTGCCTATGTTCCAATGACAAATCCTAATGAATACGATGGAATAGGATTCGAACAAGTACTATACCATGAAGCCATCGGGCATGGTTTAGGAAAACTAGATGACGAATATTACTACGAAAAGTACGGTACTATTACTAATTCTGCAAGAGATGAATTACTAAAATATCAAAGTTATGGAATTTGTCGAAACGTAGATATTCATTCCGATGTAACCCAAACCTATTGGAGCTCTTTTGCAGCCGATAGTCGATACAGTAATGAATCCATAGGAACCTATGAAGGAGCTTCTACCTATGCTAAAGGAGTATATCGAGCTACTCAAACAAGTATTATGGTAGGAAATACGGGTAGTTTTAATGCACCATCAAGAGAGGCAATTTATAAAAGAATTCTCTATATTGCTAACAAAAGCAACTATTTTTACAGTTATAATAACTTTACAAGTTATGATGCTATTAACCGTAACGCAAGTAGTAGACGTTTATTTAATACAACACCAACTCATTTTCTACAACCTTTAGGAAGACCACAAATAAGACCTGTAAAAAAGAAAAAATAAACCTATTTAATTTCAAGAATACGATAAGTGGCATTGCCCATACGTTCAATATCTTTCATCGGTTTACCTAACACCACCGACTGAATAGCCCGATCTACCAATCCATGACCGACAGCTAAAACTGTCATTCCGTCGAAATTCTCTTTCAAATAAGCAACGAATTTGGCAGAGCGTCCAAGCAGGGCTTCCAATGTTTCTACATCATCAGGAAAAGTAATACCTTGCAAAGTAGGAATCATACGGCCGGTAAAACTACCCCAATCACGTTCGCGCAACAATTTTGTCTGATGAAGCGGAAGTTTTCTCTCCTGATTCAGAATATCAGCTGTATCAATGCATCTTTTCAAATCACTGCTTACCAAAACGTTAAAATAAATAGAACGAAGCATCTCACGTAATTTTTCTGCCTGCTCTCTTCCTAAAGAAGATAAATGACCGGGTGTCTGTCCTTGAAGAATATGTGCTGCATTTTCTTCTGTTTCTCCGTGACGAACTAAATATAATGTAATCATAATTGATGCAAAAATAAGCATTTCCTCCCAATACATTATTGAAACATTGTATATTTTCAGATACAAATCGTTTTTCCACAACTTTTTTGTATTTTTGTTTCTCCATACGAAAAAGATATTATCATGAATACAAAACTAATTTACCGTTTTCTAAAAAACGTAGATGCTAATAACAACCGAGAATGGTTCAATGCACACAAGAATGAATATGAAACTGCAAAAGCTGAATTCGATCTGCTTACAACAGCTCTCATCGAACGCATTTCAACGTTTGAAGAAGATGTGAAAGGCATGCAACCTTCACAATGCACATATCGTATTTATCGTGACTTACGTTTCAGTCAAGATAAATCTCCATATAAAACCCACATGGGTGCATACGTAAATTCAAAAGGTAAAAAATCAACACATTGCGGTTATTATCTTCACATCGAACCGGGAAATTCCATGCTTTGTGCAGGCAGTATCTGTTGGCCATCAAAAATACTGAAAGCTTTACGTGAATCCATTGTTGACAATATTGATGAATATATTGATATTGTAGAAAATCCGGAATTTAAAAAAGTTTTTCCTATCATAGGCGGCGATTGGTTAAAAACAGCTCCAGCGGGTTTCCCGAAAGATTATAAACACATTAAATACCTGCTCCCGAAAGATTTTGGCCTCAATCATCCAGTTTCCGATTCATTTTTCTTGGAAAATACTGATACATTGATGGACAGAGTAGAATCTATTTTTCGTATAGCAAAACCTTTTGCCGATTTTACTAATTTCACTATTGACGATTTTGAATAACATTAGCTACATTTTGACATCAAAAAAATGGTATTTTAATTATATTTTATTACTTTTTTTTTGTTTAAGCTTAAAGAAAGATGTAGCTTTGCCAAAAATTTTTTGAATTTAAAAGACAAATGGATAAAAGTAATAAAGTCGGCGTTAGAATAAAATCGCTTCGTGAAGGGAAATCCATTACCCTGGAACAGTTGGCCCAACAGTCTGGCCTTACAATTAATCAAATTAAAAAAATTGAAGAAAACGAATGTCTGCCATCTCTTTCACCACTCATTAAAATAGCACGTGCTTTAGGTGTACGTTTAGGTACTTTTATGGACGATGTAGAAGCTGTAGGACCAATTATTTGCCGTAAAGGAGATGCTGTGGAAACTATTAATTTTTCCAATAACGCAATTAAAGAATGCACACATATGGAATACCAATCATTGGCTCAATCCAAAAATGATCGTCATATGGAACCATTCCTCATTAACGTAAAACCAAGTAATGACGAAAAGTTCGAAGCGTCCTCACACGAAGGAGAGGAATTCATATATGTACTCAGTGGTACAATAGAAATAATATACGGCAAATCGGAATACCAATTGGAAGAAGGAGATAGTATCTATTATGACTCCATCATTTCTCATCATGTACATGCATATAAAGAGCATGATGCTCGTATCCTGGCTGTCATTTATACTCCGGTTTAATCAATTATCTGAAAATGGAATTATCAAATAGGACACTCGGTCAATGGGTGGAACATTGGGCAAAGGTAACTCCCGATAAGGAATATATTGTATATTCCGATCGTAACCTTCGCTTTACATGGAAACAATTTAATGAACGTATCGACGATATGGCCAAAGGTCTTATCTCTATCGGAGTGAAAAAAGGCACTCATGTGGGTATTTGGGCTACAAATGTACCCGATTGGCTTACATTACTATATGCCTGTGCTAAAATAGGAGCTGTGTATGTTACCGTCAATACCAACTATAAGCAACATGAGCTGGAATATTTATGTAGCAACTCCGATATGCACACCCTCTGTATTGTAGATGGAGAAAAAGATAGCAATTTTGTTGACATGGTTTATAAAATGCTTCCTGAACTTCGAACTTGTCAGCGTGGACATTTATTCAACAAACAATTTCCGGAAATGAGAAATGTTATCTTTCTGGGCACAGAAAAATATAGAGGAATGTATAATTCTTCAGAAATTCTGCTAGTTGGGAAAAATACAGATGATACGGAACTTCGTGAAATGGAATCTCATGTAAATTGCCATGATGTTGTAAATATGCAATATACATCCGGAACCACTGGATTCCCTAAAGGAGTCATGTTATCTCATCATAATATTGCCAATAACGGTTATCTCACGGGTGAACATATGAATTTCACCTCTGAAGATAGACTTTGCTGCTGTGTACCTTTATTCCATTGTTTTGGTGTGGTATTAGCTACAATGAATATCCTAACTCACGGTGCTACTCAAGTAATGGTAGAGCGTTTTGATCCTCTGGTAGTACTTGCTTCCATACATAAAGAACGTTGCACGGCTGTTTACGGCGTACCTACCATGTTCATTGCCGAACTTAATCATCCAATGTTCGATATGTTCGATTTATCATGCCTCCGTACGGGAATTATGGCCGGATCTCTTTGCCCTATCGAATTGGTAAAACAAGTGGAAAGTAAGATGTTCATGAAAGTAACAAGCGTTTACGGACTGACTGAAGCATCTCCGGGTATGACACATAGCCGTATTGACCAACCCTTTGAGATTCGTTGTAATACTGTAGGATATGACTTCGAATTTACCGAAGTAAAAGTACTTGATCCGGAAACAGGTGAAGAATGCCCTGTAGGTGTACAAGGAGAAATGTGCAATCGCGGTTATAACAATATGAAGGGCTATTATAAAAATCCTGAAGCTACTGCTGAAACCATTGATAAAAATGGTTTTCTTCATTCCGGAGACCTTGGAGTAAAAGATCCTGACGGAAATTACCGTATTACAGGTAGAATTAAAGATATGATTATTCGCGGCGGTGAAAATATTTACCCAAGGGAAATAGAAGAATATCTTTATAGAATGCCTGGAATTAAAGATGTGCAAATAGCAGGTGTTCCTTCTCCAAAATATGGTGAAGAAGTAGGAGCCTTTGTAATTCTTCACGAAGGAGTTGAAATGAGTCTTATGGATATACGTGAATTCTGCTTGGGCAATATTGCTCGATATAAGATACCCAAATATGCTTTCTTCATTAAAGAATTTCCAATGACCGGAAGTGGTAAAATTCAAAAATTCAAATTAAAAGAAATGGCAGTAAAACTTTGCGCTGAAGAAGGAATCGAAATTATTTGATAATCCCGATTTGCTTTTGCCACGATTTGACAAAATAATAAATACTAGTTTATTAAACTTCAATATTATATTTCCCTGCTGAAAAGGATTATTGAAAGCGGGATCTCGATATCCTGCTTTTTACTATACAAAATGTAGAATTCACAAAAAAACGATCTCCGATAGAGCAACTTAAAAAATAATGAAATGCTTATATTTGATTTACCTTACTAATTGGACCACCTTCAAAAAAATTAATGATATTTCTTGAAACAAATTCCGCCATTTCATTTCTTACATCGAACGTTTGAGTTCCCGTATGAGGAGTCAGTACTACATTATTTAATTCCAACAACTCAGGGGAGATTTTATGTCCAAATTCATACACATCCAGTCCTGCTCCCCATATTACTTGTTCTTTCAAAGCTTTGGCTAGAGCTAGTTCATCGACCAACGGACCACGCGCCGTATTAACCAATACAGCTGTCTTTTTCATCATCCGAATAGAATCCGCATTAATAACATGACGTGTATCCGGCATATATGGTGCATTTATTGACACGACATCAGCTATTTTTAATAATTCTTCCAACGAAACATATTTAGCACCATAACGACTTTCTATTTCCTCAGAAACACGATGACGATTGTGATATATTATTTTCATACCAGCAGCTACCGCCCTACGTGCTAATGCTTGTCCTATACGCCCCATGCCATAAATACCTAAAGTCTTACCATAAAGCGAATAGCCCAAATTATCGAGTAATCCCCAACGCAAAGCACCCGGAATTCGAAGACGATGATCACAATCTGCAATCCGGCGCATTACAGCTAAAATTAATCCCATAGCCATATCGGCAGTAGGTTCTGTTACAGGATCTGGAGTATTAGTTACCTGAATACCCTTCTGCGTAGCATAGGGTATATCTATATTATCAAAACCAACTGCATAATTAGATACAATTTTTAACTTAGGAGCATGATCCATTAATTTTTTATCTACTGAAAAATTATACATTGACTGAAGGGCATCAACTTCAGGAATCATTTCATAAACTTCATCATAAGTAAAAATCTCATGTCCTTCAGGAGGAAATATAACCTCGTATTTTTTCATTAATTCCGCATAACCCTCACGGAACATATTATAAGTTACGACGACTCTTTTCATTTTATTACATTATTTAAATCTTTCTGGAAAGCAAAATTAAAAATTTTTCTCCAGAAGATACAACAATTTTATCACAAATGGATTTTGCAATAAGAAAAAGACAAAAACTTTATTTCTTAAATGAGCGTACGACAGAATGAATGCGCCTAATAACTTTTAGACCGAACAAAGCTCCATCAAAAACGGATATACCCGCGTTTACTGCATTCATTAACGCTTCCGCTTTGGTGGAAGGTTCCACAGGAGCAAATAATTCACGACTAATTCTTACAATAGCATCATTTTGCTCCTTGATTTTCCCTTTTAAAGCAAGTTTGCGTTCACGGATATCTTCCAAAGTCATTTTCTGCATATTGTTGTCCGTTCTCATAAAACTATTTTTTTAAAAATAAATCGGTTAAAAAGTTTACCAACGGTTTCACAACCCATCTCTTCCGATTGATATAAATAATCAGCATCAGAATCAATATCAAACAAGTCACAATTGCATAACTGACAGAAAGTCCGCCTACATATGGAGCTAATATATATATAAGTGTAAACGACAAATAAAACAACGCAATCAACCCCAACACGAGTAACACTGCTAATAAAGCCATAGCAGATAGAATAGTTGTAAGTTTTTCTACCAAATCAAAGGTATAATATTCCTTCTGCAAATCTATGTATTTCTTTATTTCAACAAAGAGTTGTTGCAGGTTGTCTATACTTTTATCGTTCCCAAACATTTCGAAACTATATTTTAGTGAAATAAACAATGTTACGGTAAAATTCATATCGTTTCACCGTAACATTTTTCTTAATTTTATTCAGCAGTTGATTCAGGTGCTATTTCATCTACAAGATCATCCATTTCCGCACGACTCAACTTAATACCTCTCTTACGAAGAGCTTCGGTTATTTTTGAACGAGTATCCTTACCTTTTTCAGGGGCAAATAAAAGACCTAACGCAGCTCCTACGGCAGCTCCACCTAAGAATGCTGCAAAAACATTTAAACCTTTCATATTTTTTTCTATTTAATGATTAGTTATTGCAAATCTATAATTTTTTTCGAATAGACAGGTATTTTTTTTAATAAATTATAGTTCTATCAGAAAAAAAGAACACTAATCATGAAAAATCTATTCTTTTTTCATAATTTTGTTCCAATTAATTTCATATAATAATATGAATGACCGTATAACACCCGACAAAATCACTTTTTTGAAACCCGATGAAATATTCGTATTCGGCAGTAATCGTTGCGGATTTCATGGTGGCGGCGCGGCGCGCATTGCCATGGAAGATTTCGGAGCAAAATGGGGTGAAGGATTAGGACCTACAGGCAAATGCTATGCTATTGACACAATGAGTGGAGGAATAGAAAATATTCGCCCACAAGTCAACTCATTCTTAGATTATGCAAAAAAACACTCAGAACTGAAATTTTTTGTTACTCGAATAGGATGTGGTATTGCCGGATATACAGATAAAGAAATTGCTCCTTTATTTGCGGAAGCCCAAAATATAAATAATATATATCTTCCTAAAAGTTTTTGGAATATAATACATTAGCTCACTTCATTTCAAGTTTTGAATTAAATAAATAACTGTCTGACGAATATTTTCTTCAGCTATAGTAGGAAGTATCATTTGTGTCTTGATAAGATTCGGAGGATTAATGCAAAAGATTCTCTTAAAGCCGGCTTTCAGCAGCATCTCTTCATCTTTCACTTTTCCAGCTAATAATACCGTAGGAACATGTACTTTCTGAGTTCGGTTCAAAATGCCTGAAGGAACTTTTCCCATGAGTGTCTGACTGTCAGCAGAACCTTCTCCGGTAATTACTAAATCGGCATCTTTAATCAATTCATCAAAATGAACTAAATCCAATAATAAATTTATTCCAGACTTTAATTTTGCATCTAGAAACGCATAAAGACTTCCTCCTGTTCCTCCTGCAGCGCCAGCTCCTGGCAACCGAGCAATATCTTTCCCCGTAATATTAACTATTACTTTGGAAAGAACCTGTAAACCATTATCCAAACGTTTCACCATAATTTCATCTGCACCTTTTTGAGGACCAAAAATATAAGCAGCTCCCATTTTTCCGCAAAAAGGATTTTTCACATCGCAGGCTATAATAAAACGACTATCTTTTACAGCCGGATATACTTTACTAAATTCTATCATAGCTATCTTTTCCAAAATATTTCCACCTTGTCCTAAAACTTGTCCTTTATCATCAAGAAAATTAAAACCAATAGCTTGTAATAGGCCTATTCCTGCATCATTTGTTGCGCTACCTCCTATACCGATAATGAATTGACGACATCCTCGTTCCAAAGCATCGAGGATCAATTCTCCAGTACCAAAGGTTGTTGTAATCCAAGGATTACGTTCTGTTTTTGTCAACAAAGTCAATCCATTTACTGAAGCTAATTCTATAAAAGCCGTTTTTCTATCCTCAGAAATAGCATATACCCCCTTCATTAATCTCATCAGCGGATCATGAGCAGGAGCTGTCACTTCAGTAGCATGAAGTGTATTTTTTACCACATCCAATAATCCCTCACCTCCATCGGAAACAGAGATTTTTATTATTTTCGCATCAGGAAGGATATCATGAACTCCAGCTTCTGCAGCTTCATTTGCTTGAGCGGAAGTAAGGCATCCTTTAAAAGAATCCATGGCTATGATTATCTTTTTCATACAAAATCAAATTGAAGCAAAGGTAAATATTTTTATCAAACAATATAATAATATTCTTTTGTATATCTAAATAAAAAAGTTATATTTGCCAAGTATTCAACATCTTAATTTATTTTTTATGAAGAATTTAAAGAACGAAGCATTTCTATTGATGATAGGACTTATTGTAATTGGACTATGCATAAAAAATGGTTTAAATGGAATGGCGGATAATCAGCGAGTAGTTAACGTAAAAGGTCTAGCTGAAATGGAAGTAAAAGCCAACAAAGTAACATGGCCTGTCACTGTGAAAATAGTAGGTAATGATCTAGGGACTATTTATGCCGAAGTAAATAAGAGTAATAATATAGTCCGTAATTTTCTCATAAGTAAAGGGATTCAAACCAATGAAATTACTGAAAATGCACCTCAAATTTTAGATAAAGCAGCTGATGTGTACGGTAATAATGATTATAAAGCTCGCTATAACGTAACCTCGATAATGACCATCTCTTCTGATAAAGTCGATTTAGTTAGAAAGCTCATGAGTCAACAAGGAGAACTTCTAAAACAAGGCGTAGCTATTAGTGCTAATGATTATAATAACAGCGTTATTTATGATTTCACCGATCTCAACAGAATTAAGCCGCAAATGATTGAACAAGCTACAAAAAACGCACGCATTGCTGCTGAAAAATTTGCCAAAGATTCAGATAGCAAACTCGGAAAAATAAAAAATGCCGATCAGGGACAAATCGATATCAGCGACCGTGACACCAATACTCCATTTATCAAGAAAATACGTGTAGTTACCAGCATCAAATATTATCTAAAAGACTGATAAAGGAAAGACAAATCACATATAGACCTTTTAATTGTATTTATCTTTAATAATTCAATAACTATGAAAAATTTAACATTTAAACTATTATTATTAGGTTTGGTCATTGGCTTTACAAGCTCTACCAAAGCCCAAGTTTACAATTACAACACACAAGTTGCTACCGATACTTATAGAAATGATCAAGTAAGAGTTTTTAAAGTGAAACCCAACGTGTGGGATGTGGAAACAAAAGAACATGATACAATGTATATAATAGAGGGTACTGAAAAAAGTGCTCTAATAGATACAGGAACAGGAGCAGACTGCAAAAACTTACCCGAGATTGTGAAAAAAGTAACCACTAAACCTTTGGATATAATTATCACTCATGCTCACGGCGATCATATAGGTGGAGCACTTCAATTCCCAGCTGTCTGGCTCAATCCAAAAGATACAATTCTGATACAAGAATACATTCATAAAATAAATACCAAACTTAAACCGATGAAAGAAGGACAACGTTTCGATTTAGGGGGAGGTGAAGTTCTCAGAATATTGGACGCTCCGGCTCATACTCCAGGCGAAGTGGTCGTTATTGACGAAAAAAACAAAATTATATATTCTGGTGATGCTATTGGTTCAGGCCAAGTGTGGCTGCAATGTGTACCTACAGCCCCAATGAGTGTATATTACAATACCCTATGCAAAATAGAGAACGTAATGAAAAAAGAGAAGATCACTGAACTTTACTGTGGACACCAAGGATATTTATCAGCTCCTCTAAATATGAAATTTATTCAAAGGATGAAACATATTACTCTACGACTCATGAATGGAGATCAGAAAGGTTCGGAATTGTTTATTAATCAAAATTACAAAAAAAGTAATATTTATCGCACCATGACTGAAGGCAATGCTTGCATAGTTTATGATGCACGTACCATCAAAAACAATAAATATACAGAATAAATGGTTGGTTAAACAAGAAAAATATTTATTTTTGCGCCATAAATCAACCTGATAAATATTATGATAAGATTAAAAAGAATTTACTTTTTATTGTTTTTGACAGTATTGCCGTTTTGTGCTTTTTCACAAGAAAAACTTACAAAGTTCGAAATTAAGAACGGAAATTTCTATCGTAACGAAAAAATTACAAGAATTATCTCGGGAGAAATGCATTACCCGCGTATTCCACATCAGTATTGGCGTCACAGATTACAAATGATGAAAGGAATGGGATTAAATGCTGTAACTACTTATGTATTTTGGAATCTTCATGAAACAGAACCAGGAAAGTGGGACTTTACAGGTGACAAAAATCTGGCGGAATTCATAAAAACAGCAGGAGAAGAAGGATTGATGGTGATTCTACGTCCAGGTCCTTACGTATGTGCTGAATGGGAGTTCGGTGGTTATCCATGGTGGCTTCAAAACATTAAAGGACTAGAAATAAGAAGGGATAATAAAGAATTCCTGAGATGCACCAAAAATTACATAGAACGTCTTTATAAAGAAGTCGGAAATTTACAATGCACAAAAGGCGGACCTATTATCATGATACAATGTGAAAATGAATTCGGTTCCTATGTATCACAACGCAAAGACATCCCTTTAGAAGAACATCGTGCATATAATGCCAAAATAAAACAGCAACTGGCAGATGCAGGATTCAATGTCCCATTATTTACATCAGATGGCAGTTGGTTATTTGAAGGAGGAAGTACGCCTGGTGCTTTACCTACAGCTAACGGAGAAAGTGACATTGAAAATTTAAAAACTGTAGTGAATCAATACCATGATGGAAAAGGTCCATATATGGTAGGAGAGTTTTATCCTGGATGGTTAGACCATTGGGCAGAACCGTTTCCACAAACAAGCGCAACAGAAGTTGCAAGACAAACGGAAAAATATCTCAAAAACAATGTTTCATTTAACTTCTACATGGTACACGGAGGTACAAATTTCGGCTTTACAAGTGGAGCTAACTACGACAAAAAGCATGATATACAACCAGATATGACGAGTTATGACTATGATGCTCCCATCAGTGAAGCTGGGTGGAAGACTCCCAAATATGACTCTATTCGAAATGTTATAAAAAAATATGTAAAATATAAAATACCTGCCGCTCCGGCTCAAATCCCTGTTATCGAAATCC
>Ga0172378_10005552_pt1 | contig 11786 bp, 15 predicted proteins | sample GrowelOW332metaG_FD_119755 | JGI IMG/M metagenome (GOLD analysis project Ga0172378, IMG submission 119755) | Groundwater microbial communities from an aquifer near a municipal landfill in Southern Ontario, Canada - Pumphouse #3_1 metaG | ecosystem: Environmental > Aquatic > Deep subsurface >... | reverse complement strand
TTTATGTGCAACTCACTTTCGATAAGACGCAAAAGATTTAAAGGGCCTATACCCAAAGCGCCACCGCCAGTTATGCTCATCGTAAGATAACTATTCATATTTTTCCTCCTCATCAATGTTTACAATTTCTATTTCTGTACCTCTAAAAGTAGCTAAGGGAGCTCCACCATCTGAAGAAGAAATGGTAGCCTTTTCTTCAGGGCCTATGCCAAGAGTCTCTCTTTCTATAAACACGGTCTCGCGTTCTGTGCTTCCGTTGTTATCAACTATAAAGATATTGCCATTCATATCAGAAACTATTTCGTAGGTATCGTTCTTTACCTCGAATTCTTTGTCTTGCTTAGGGACAGACTCCATTCCTATGTCGCCCTTCTTTTCCAAATATATTTCTGTAGAGACGGGGGTATCATCACCGTCTAGTGCTATTTCCACAGCAGCGTCAAGACCGTCCGATTCTTCTATAAATATAGATTGCGCTTTTCTAAATTCAATATCATTAGCTACAAGAAGATGTATAAGCTGAGCTACAGGAACAGAATTGTTGCCGCCACCAAGTTCCTTAACCGCTTTTTTGTATTCTTGGTCGAATCTCTGACCCTTAAACTGCGCCTTAGACTTTATAGCACTTATCTTAGCATTTTTAATGGCTATAAGATTGGCTGTTTGCATCTGGACAAAAGTGAGGCTTCCTCTATGCTTTGACGCTTTTACGCTATCGACAAGCTGCTTGCTTTCTACATATAACGTTTCTAGGTCTCTTATTTCTTCTTCTACTTCTTTTATTTCAGTATGAAAGTCTTCGTCTAGCGCTTCAGAAATTTTCTTGTCTGGAACCGTTTCTATATTTTGCGCCATATTTTCCTCAACAGATTATTGTATCAATTTAAAGTTTACCATCTAACAGGTGCATCTATGAACCATGACGAAGTGACTCTTAATTTGTTTGCTATTATTAAAGGTATTCCTATGCGCGTACGAGCCTTTCTGCTTTTAAGCGTCATATTCTTGCTTGTAGGTTCATTAACCTTTTGTTATAAGTTTAACGAAGTAAGCCAAACCACCAGGCGCATAACAGAACTAAATAAGAGCATTAATGAGCTTTCTGCTGATATAGCTTCTATAAAACTTAAACTAGACCAAACAAAACGCAAGGATTCATTATTCTTATTTAGCATGCGAATAAATTATGCTTTAGAGGTTCAAAGCAGCGACAGGCTAAACGATGCTGTTATTAAAAGAGCTATATCTTCTTTGGACAGTACTATTCGCAAAAGGCAATAAAAAAAAACGGGGTCTTGCGACCCCTTGAGAATTGAGCCCTAAGGTAATATGTTTATGGCTCGCCTCTGTCTAGGAAATCAATAAGGTTTTTTCCAATCTTTTTAGCTCTGACATGACTGATAAGAACACAATGCTCGTTTATATGACTTAGCTCCACTATAGTTGTTGAAAAAGCGGATAACTTTTTGTCAAAGAAGATGCAAGGTAATGTCTCGTCTTCGTCTATGATGACGGTCTTGTCAATAGCTAGGAGATCGTTGTGGGCACGGTCCAAGTAAAAATAGAAGTCTTTGTTAGACATTTTTAGCTCCTAGGCCCTTTATAATATAAAAAAGAAAACGCTTTGCATACGCAAAGCGTGTTTGTTAAACTTTTGTTACCTGCACAACAGCTGGATTATTACCAGATTTAGCAGCTTTAAGTTCTTTGGACAGACTTCCGGAATAGAGCTTTCCAGACGACATAACAAGGCTGCGAGCTTTGCCATAGTACTTTTTACGGAGTCGTGCACGCCACACGCGGGAAAGCTTAAAGAACTTGTCGAACTTTGCGTAAAATACGTCGTTTTCTTGTTTGGCTAGGAGCATACAAACTTTATGAATACGCTTGTCAAGAAGTTGCCTAGAATCCCAAGTTTGGCGTCGTATCATAACGCCTTCTTCGGCTTGCGATAAATCGGTGTTATCGAGGTCTTCTTCTGCAAATATTTCACGAAGTAAACGTTGGTTTTCGAGAGTCAAATCTTCAACTTTATAATTTTCCATTTTTTGTATCCCTAGAAGTATTTTCAATAAATAGTTAAAGAAAAAAAATAAAGCCGCGAGAGCGGCTTTAGTCAGTTAGGAACAATAACACTTTCTGTTTCGAGATCCATCTGAGCGATTTGAGCATCTATAACATCGTGAAACTCTTGTTCTTTTAGTTCTTTGCTTTCCTTGTCACTTCTGAATACGAGGATAAAACCTGTTTCTTTTGTTGTTTTGCTCTTTACACAAAAGATTTTCTTTGCTAGTTCACTGGCCTTTGCTATTCCTTCGGCTTTCCATTTTAGAAGAATCTCTGCTTCGCTCATTTTGTCTTCCTCTTTTTTGCTATGCAATACTTTCCTAGAATTTCGCCCTCAGTCTGATCTACATTATAATGTTCCATATTTACCTTTTTGCTGCTTCAGATATAGGCCTTCTAAGCGCGCCTATAAATAAGCGTTGTTGAAGAAACTTTCTTCATTTCTTAATATAAGAACGAAAATAAAAAATATCCGCTGATACAGACTAGACAAAAAAGAATATTCGACGAGCCTTTCGGCCCGGCGAATATTACTTCATGATGGAAGGCTAACCACCTGAAGATTAGTGTGTTGTCAGTTGCACTAAATACTTTGTATGCCTACTAGGTTCAACGCGAACCCGAACCACCCCGAGGTGCCCCGCAACTGCGCCATGCAGTCATATCCTTTTCTTCTCTATAAGAAAACGATACCGGAATTTAAATCCGTAACTAGTTAAATTTATGTTATCACATTTTACTACAAAACCTCCAGAAACTCTGGAAATGGGTAAAAATTAAGACAATCTGACATATCTTTTATTCGATCTTTTGACATTTCGCTGGGGTTTGCCCAGATTTGTACTACATTGGTTGTCTGCATCCACCTTTCTCGTAGACTGCAGTTAAGGTCGGTAAACCATCCATCGCCATAGTGCACAGTCGTCAAAGCAGATTTTTCAAGCTTGAAATCATTAAGAGTAAACAGCTTTAGAAGGTCTAGCTTGTCTTTTCCAAGAATGATTTCATCTTCTTTTCGTATATCATAGATAATCGGAATGCGCACCATTCCAAGAAGAATGCCCTCTATGAATTTTGTAGCCGTCTTAGCATCTTTTACACGAAATTTTTGATCATGATTGTACGACATCAGTATCTCCTTTAAAGTCGGAGAAGACACCTCTATCTCTGCATAATCCTTATCCATTAGTCCTCTTTTAATATATAAACGAAAAGTTATATTGTTTTATGAAGTAAACATCTTTATATGCATTATGCTGTTAAATGAGGTGTATATGAACGACACAGACGAAATTGTAAACGCCAAAATTCCTAAAGAGGAATCTATAAACGTTGATCATAAGCAAGATGAGAATCTTAGAATAGACAACAAAGAGTGTTTTTTCTCAGAATCTTTTTATAGAACCACTGTCTTTGACAACAAAGATTTTTATAAGATAGTCAAGGCATGCGAACGTATGATCAGACAAAGTGAAGAATATAAGACTTTTATCTTTAAGATAAACGAAATTTTGGAAGAGACCTCTTGTTCTGTTCTAGGCAATATATCTTCCGGAGAAGACGCCGTCACTATAGAAATTGATCATTATCCGTTTACTTTGTTTGATATCTGTGCTTCTGTTATAAACAAGTATATAGCAGAAGAAAAGAAATTTAACTCGTTTATGATAGCAAAAGAAGTTATGCGCCTTCATTTCGATATGAAAGTAGGAGTAGTGCCTTTATCTTTGACGATGCACCAGCTTAGACATTCTGGAAAGATCTTTATTAATCTTAAGCAAGTTACTGGAAAATATTTAGACTTTGCCAAAGAATACGGCGAGCATATAGACCCAGAGACTATGACCAAGTTTATTAAACTTCTTGAGATGAGCCGTGACAATGCGCCTTTATCATCTGACCCTGAGTTTCTAAGCATAAACCATCAAGGATTTTATTCTGCAGAGTTGCCACCGCCATCCCTTAATCTTGAGGACAGAACATGAAACTTCCTTTAGAAGCTATGCATGAGCTCAGATCTAACAATGATATGCCCACCGAAAATTTTAAGGCCATTAAGTTGGATGCAAATTTAAAGCTAGAAGGATTTAGCGACTTTTCGTCTATAGAGTATCTTAACTCAGACATGAAAGAAAAAATCAAATATATTCGCTATATCGAAAAAATGGCAAGAGGCAGCTCTGAACTTCGTTATTACATTGACTATCTTAAAGAAAATACGGATATGACACGCTGTTGCATTCTTAAAGGAGTTGACTCTGAAGGAGCTTCTATTGAGCTTCATCACTACCCTTTTACACTTTTCGATATTTCGCGCATTGTTCTGGACAAAGCTTTGCTTGAAGAAAGTGATGTTTCGTCGTTTGACCTCGTGATGAAGATAGTCGAACTTCATTACAGAGGTCTTATAGGTCTTGTCCCTCTTTCAAATACTGTTCATGAGTTGGCTCATGCCGGAAAAGTGGCTGTGTCATTATGCTCTGTATTTGGAGACTGGCAAGGATTTGTAAAAGAGTACGCTCAGTTTCTTTCTGGCGAAGACATAGAAAATTTAAAACTTTTGATTAAGACCTCTTCGACGCCTGCTTTAGAGAACGAAAACAGACGAAAGCTTAAAGTTCTTAAGCGTTGTATTGTGCTAACTAACAAAGGTGAATAGATGCTTATTATTATTGTAACAGCCGCTTTGTTGTTTTTGTTTCTTTTTATAAGGGCTAATATGGAACACGCGGCTTATTTTGCAGAGCTTTCTGCTCTTGACAGTGAAATAAAAATGACCTATCCTTTTGCTACAAAATTTCTTAGACAAGAGAGCGGATTTTTGTGTTACAAACTTAAAGACAAGGTCACAAAGACTACTCTTGGAGTTATAACTGTTAACGCTCTGCGGAATTTTCCTAATCTTGAAATTGTCTCTTTAGAGCTAAGAGGCTGTCATTCCGACTGCATCTTGGGCCACAGTCTTTTTGATGTGTTCCTTCAGACCAAAGCCAATAAATTTCCTGGCATTGTGGCCTCATCGGCTAAAAAGGACAACCCTCTTATAGCGTTCATGGCCCACCACGGATTTACAGAATCACACGAAAATGAAAAGACAAAAATGTATCTTAAAAATTAAAAAAAAAAGAACCCTATCCACAAGGATAGGGCCTTTTTTCTACAAAAGTAAGATCTGTAACCCTAAGGAATAATCCTTGGTAAGCGAAAGATCACGGTTAAACTTTCCGTCATTCATGGAAAACACAAACTCTTTAGGAGAAAATTTCCTAAAACTGTGTTCATACTTTGTTATAAGAGTTAAGAAGACGTTAAGAACGTCTCCGTCGTAGTCCCCAGAAAGGAACTTAAGGACATTGTTTCGAATGCTCATAGTGACATCCGTTATGTCTTCTTTGATTTTTGTTATCCTCATACAGAGGATGCTACCAATAGCGATAGTAGGGTTACGGTTAAGCAAAAATTGCTTTCCATTAGGGCCTATATGGCACATCATAAAATCATAAATTTCTTGGTTAAAGACTGTAACTGCATCATTAAATTCTGTCATTGCCTCAAAATAAGATATATCTTTCTTTTTTCTAAGGTAATTTAGTATTTCTAATTTGAACAGTTCTAGGCATACTATATAGGGCATATGAACTTCATCGAGTTCTGTCCCAATAGGAAGAGGCGTTATAACGCAACGTGACGTCCAATTCATTCTGCTTCCCAAGACAGTATTTCGTATAAGGCCTTTCTTTCCATTAAGAGCCATAATAACAAAACGATTTACTTCTTCGAGCAAAGATTGTATCTTATTAACGAACGCAGATTCAGCTAGAATAGTCCTGTCTTCTTGAAGGTTTTGAAGGCCAGAAACTAGCTTTATAATCTGAACATATTTTTCATTCAAAGGGTCAGTAATCACTTTGTCTTTAATAACAACCACAGGCCTTAATCTTGGGCTGTATACCGGAATCTTGCTGACAAATAGCTTGTCACGATGAAGACGAAGGAATTCATAAATATCTTTTTTGTCTTCTTTGTTTTTACTGTGAAACACTTCCAAGATAGAATCAAAGTTCTCTATAAACTGTGTTACACCCATTCCAATACATTCTGGAAGAGGCTCTTTAGCAGAGGCGCTTTCATCAGGATTTGCCACCTGAATGTTTCCGTCTACATCTATGGCCATATTATCATACAGATACTTTTTAAGTTTGCTTGTGCCAATATACGAAAACATAAAAGGCAAAAATAACGGATTTATGATCTTGCTGCTTCCAAGATCAATCCAGCCCATTCTTGAAATAACTGATTGCTTTCGTTCTACAGTTGTTTTACATTTTTCGCAAGTTATACCTTCAAATATCTTTCCGCGCAATTCTCCACACTTACAGTTGTATTCTATATCATCGCCGTTAATAGTACCAAAAATGCGTTCAGAATACAGACCATCATCCGTGAAGGATCTATTTTTGTCCATAATCTCGGCATTCTTGATAACTCTTAAGGGATTAAACCTTTCTTCAAGGTCTATAGGAACAAGTTGCATATCACTCCTGTTTTTCTTTGGATGAGCAAATAATAGTTAACTGAATTATTTATTCAACTTTTAATATAAAAACAATATTTTAACCTTTAGTATAATAGAATTCTCTATTATATTTCTTTATTTTTAATATTAATTATTAAATACTATTATTAAATTAATAATTTAATTCTAATACTTCTTACCTTTTAGTATTAAACAATACGCGCGCGGAGCTTATTCTTTCACCGAAACTTTCCATTGTCAATACACAAGAGGAAATATGCAAAAATACCTTGTTCTCGCCGGTGCCTCTGGAACTGGAAAATCTACCATTCGCAAGACTCTTTGCGATCTTTTGCCTGGCTCGTTTGTTAGCGTTACACAGCATACGACACGACCAATTCGCAAAGGAGAGTCTCCTGACAACTATATCTTTAACAGTAAAAACGAATTTGACAGTGTTCGTTCGGCTTTAATGGGAAAATGCAACATAAACGGAAATGAGTACGGAAGTACAGAACTTTCTGTTTATGAAACACGTACAGGCGTCATTATCCTCAATGATGAGGGCCTTGAAGACTTTAAGAGATGGGCCGACGAGCGAAAACACGTTGTATCTACTGTTATAGGCGTTTACCGTGATATTGACCCTAAGTTTTTGGCTACGGTACGAGAGGACCGCGAACTTGCCTATATTGAGAGTGAATATGCTATATACGCAAAATGCGATCATACTTTCTACTATAGCTTTGAAAATATTTCTGTCTCTGAGATTGTTCGCGAGTTCAATTTTATCAACGACTATTTAGAAAACAAAGCTAGGAGCATAGAAAACCATATGCATTTTGAAAAATGGTGTCGAAATAGCCTGGATAAGTATAAACAACAGTAAGAACGTTTTGTTAGAACCCAAGAAGAAAACCATGCCACTTTCAGAAAAAATCGCTTTTAAAGCTTCCTATTCGAATCCGGACCTAAGCCTGGTCTATGGGCTTGGAAGCAAAATAATGCGCGAGTATGATATGAACGCAGCAGGATTTTCTATAATAAAACGGTATAAACTTCTTTCTAGGTACGACATAATGTCTCTAGAAGGAATGGAGAAATTCGAACGGAATGTTATAATAGGAAAAATACGAGCTTTGGATAAGGACTGGAGCGCCAATCTTACTCGTCATATACGAGAGACGATGGCAGAATTTATGACGGCTAATGGAGCTTTGGATGAGACTATAGTTTCCATTAACAACGATGCTGTGACGCTCATAGAACCAAGAAGTAAAGAGCCCGTGCTTGATATAGACGGTTTAAAGTTTAAAATATCTGGAGAATACAAAGCTCTTGTTGTATTAAGTCGTGTTTCGATATTTAAAGAACTGAAGAATGACGAAGTAACCATAAAAGGTATTTCAGAGACTGGACGAGAGCTTTGCAAGAATGCTCTTATCAAACGATTTGGTTTATGGCTTTCTATGCTTGACAACGGCGCTTCAAAATTCGAAATGCTCAAAGAGCTAAAGAATTTTAAGGCAGAATACTATTCACGAAGAATGCATATGGATTATTATCGTAATATGCGAAATGGTCTTCTACGTTTGGGTAACTGTGGAAGTGCTGGAACCAGTGTAAGTTTCCGGGAAAATTTTATAGACAATGAATGGAAAGACCATCTCGATATTGGCGAAAATCTAATAGACTTTATAATTCCGTTTATAAATCTGGTGATCGAACTTTAAGAGGAAAAATGAAAATTTTGCACAAAATCAAACTATGGCTTAAGCAAAGAAAGCGCGAAAAGCTTAGGCTCATGTATATACGCAACTTTGGTTTAAACGAAGAACGTGATTTATCTTTTTTGCGCGCAGTAGTAATGAAGAAAGGAACGAGCTATTTGCGACGTATTGATCTTATTGCGGCAGCCACAGGGAAAGGCCACCGGATAGGAGAAAAGATTGTTGCGGCTGATATGCAAAAGCTGCTTAATGACACAAAAGAACTTCTGTCAGAATCGTACAAAGAGATCCTTTACTTGTATTTTAAAGATGAAGTTGCGCTCTCTGTGTTTATATCTGACCTGTTTGATGTTATAGAGCTAGGCATTATAAGTACGAACAAAACAAAGATGGACGCGATGGGCAAGAAATAAGACTAAGGAATTCCTTTATGGAATTCCTTTAACTTTTTATTAAAGGCGGTACAAAATGGCAAGCACACAACGCAAACAAATAGAAGATCTTGTTTACGCAGTATTTGACAAGTTAGACAAAACAGGAGAAAATACTGCGCATTACCGCGAAATCTTTAGAGCTATGGATAACACGGAGTTTGATAAGTGGCTCAAAAACTTCCTTAAAGATGAAAAGGAATTCTTGACTCTAGAGGTCCTTCCATTCAAAAATGAGCCAAGTTTTGATGATATAGAAGCTGCCGCAAAGATACTAGATTGTCCTCTTGAAGAGTATATATACTGGCGCGATGAAACTATAGACGGCGAGCCAGTGAGAAGTTTTGCTAGAGTGCCAGTTGGATATATCCATATCAAGCGTTTACAACAAATGGTTAGCAAAAAGACGCAGGTATCCACAAGCATAAAGAAAAGATCGGCTATAACCAACCAAGTTATAAACGAAAGTAAAGTTGCTAGAAACTCTGATGTAGAAAGCTACGCTCTTATTCTTGAAGGCAACAATGCGGCTCTTAAAGAACTTCTTGGGCCAAGAGCTGATAACTCAGGAAAAAAGCGAGCTATGTACAATGCAATAGCTAGAGACGGCTATGTGAAACAGTCTGATTTAGATGCTAATGACAGCGTATTTGAAAAGAGCACATTAAACGCGTTTGATGTTTATTTATTAGGTGCAGGCATAAAGAGTGACCTAGTTACTGATGGCCTTATGTTAGCAGGGTCCCTTAAGAGCGGAATGGACTAGTTCTTAAACGCCAACATTATATTTGAAAATAGGAACAATTATGAAATCAGATTTAACATTCAAGCAATCATTTTCAAGCAGCAGCGCTATACTGAGCTCGCTGACGGGAGAGGTTCGCCGCTGGCTGTTAAATCAGTTTCCTGAAAACTACTTCAAATATATCAGGATCACAAGCGGGATTCCCTCTGTAGACGATGTAGAAGGTGATGCAGACAGAATGCGTGCCTACAGGAAAAATAATCCAGCTTTGGCTATACGCCCTAGAATGAAGTTTCAAGACGACATTATGGGTTCAGCTTTAGCTAATCCTAACCCGTTCAGATATGAGGACATAGGGCCCGATAGCCATTTTTATACTTTGTACAGAAACGATGAGTTTCTTCAGGTTATTACCTTTCTTATTCAATATTGGAAAGCAGAGTTTACTATAGGCATACGCACAGAAAGCGAAGTACAGCTTGTAGACCTTGTCGGCTATCTTAATGAGCGCATATTTCCTGAAAATTTTTTTTACATAAACGATTCTCCGATATTAGTAGAGATTCCTGCTACCATACTTTTTAGAGCCGCAGAAGATTTAGGTCTTAACCTCTTCAAGAAGAACGACGTTATAGCATTCTTAGACATTCTTCAGCATAATACTACGATGCCTATTGACATAAAGATAAAGCGCGATAGCGGAAAAAAGATAGTGGCTTTTATAATGCCGGTTAATATACTGTGCAAAATAGAAAAACTTCCAGAGCCAGAAGGAAACCGTAAAGGTCGTTCTGAAGATGACTCTAAGATACAGTTTGCAATGTCTGCGCAGGTGCCTTTTCCGAAAATGTTTAAAGTGAAAACCGAAGCCCCTGCCGAGCGCCCAGCAGATTTCGATGATCAGACTGGAGAAGCCGTTATTTCTTCGCCTTTTGAAACAGACTATATTGGCAAAGGGCAGTTTATCATTAATTACGCGCTTATAACTGAACCTCCACAGTTTATAAAGGGTACGTTAGCAAAACGTGTATTTATGAAGAAATTCATAACAAGCCAAGAAGAAGCAGTTGACTCTTTAGAGATGTGCGGTCTTCTTCCTCCGGCCATAGAAGCCTTCATAGACGACATGCTTAGACAAAGCCGAATAGATATTCTTAAAGAAGCACTGCTGTTTAGGCTTTATAAGGATGAAGAAAGCGTTTCTTTGTCAGACTTTGCATTTGACTTCAAAACAAAGAGTCTTAGATTGTACAGCCCTCTCAGAAATTATATTTACAGAGTAGTTCTTTACATGGAAACTACTGTCCTGCAAAAATACGAAGCCATTCTGCAGGGAATACCAGATCTAAAACAGGTCTTCGATGCAGACATTCTTCAATAGGTTATTATGCCAGCCTCTTATCAATCATTAAGACAATTTTACTTTAACCCTAATTACGCGGGTCTTAGCAGCCTTTCCGCTGAAGAGGTTTATAACCCCGACTCGGTTGTTGCTTCGTTAATGAAGAACCAAAAGAATATCTTAAGATACGAAAATTGCTCTCCAGTACGTCTCACTAATGAAGGAGAGGCTTCTTATCTTTGGTCGGCCAAGACAAAAGCTGGCGTTTCTTTGGCGCAGCTTATTTACAGACTTTTCGGTGATTCTGCTTCTTCTCCAGAATTTTGGGGTGACTTCTCTGGTTTGGTTACTATTAAGAACTGGAATGGGGTAAACATAAGAGACTATTCTTTTCTTATTTTTGATGCTGATGGATTCCTGATAAGCACGTTTGAAAATACGACATCGTATGTGGTAAACGGTACTTTGTACATTTTCATTAGAAACTGTTCAAAGTACGACGGAGGGGATTTTGCCTCAACAGTGAGTGTTGTTCTTCTTAGAAAGTTCTATACAACGGGTCCTAAGGAGTGTTTAACAAACTGGAATAATCTTGGAAGCGATGAGCCGGTTTTTGCAGTGCCTGTTGGAACATCATTGTCCACAGTCCCTAACCCACTGTCGCTAGCATTAGCTGATGTGGACAAGTGGGGCGACTATGGAACTAGCTTGTATGCTTTGTCTTTGTATATATCTAGTTTTTCCATTACGAATACGGTCGGCAGCGGCTATGAAGACTTAAGCGATGAAGAAATAGAGCTCGCTAATGACGAAATAGCATTTAAACTGAAATACGTGATAAACGTAAATAGAGATCTTTATTCTGCAACAAAGACAGACGGAAGCTTATTAAGCTTTAGCTTTATTACAGCAGTGAGTGCCGTTTCTGATCTTGGTATAACGTTTACTCTCAATA
>Ga0172378_10005551_pt1 | contig 11788 bp, 9 predicted proteins | sample GrowelOW332metaG_FD_119755 | JGI IMG/M metagenome (GOLD analysis project Ga0172378, IMG submission 119755) | Groundwater microbial communities from an aquifer near a municipal landfill in Southern Ontario, Canada - Pumphouse #3_1 metaG | ecosystem: Environmental > Aquatic > Deep subsurface >... | reverse complement strand
TAAGATAAGACATTTAGGGCTGATTTCCTCTTTTGGAAACCAGTCCTTTTAAGTTCAGATTATTTAATTCGAAAAAATGTTTAGCGGACACTAATAATTAAAAAACTAATATTCTTCCCAACTTTTGATATTTATATCCTCCATACTTAGATTACAAAAAGCATTTATAAATGCGCTTGCAAGTCGAGCATTCGTGACTAATGGAATATTCAAATCAATTGCAGCACGACGTATCTTATATCCATTGTCAAGTTCTCTAACACTAAGGTTTTTAGGAATATTGACAACCATGTCTATCTCTTTGTTATGTAACATATCTAGAGCTTGAGGTTGAATATTGTCACTAGGCCAATGAACAAGTGTACTTTCTATTCCATTTTCCTTAAGGGCATTATAAGTTCCCCCAGTAGCAAATAATTTATAATCTTTACTTACTAACAAACGAGCTGCATCCATCATATCAGCCTTTTGTTTTAAGGTTCCTGTAGATAATAATATATTTTTCTTAGGTATACGATAACCTACTGATAACATAGATTTTAATACGGCACAAGGAGTATCCATTCCAATACATCCAACTTCACCAGTAGATGTCATATCAACTCCAAGTATGGGATCTGCTTTTTGAAGACGACTAAATGAGAATTGACTCGCTTTAATTCCTACATAATCCAATTCGAAAAGATTCTTTTGCAACTTTTCGACGTGTTTACCTAGCATTATTTTTGTTGCTAATTCTATAAAATTAATCTTAAGGACCTTACTTACAAATGGAAAAGATCGACTAGCTCTAAGATTACATTCAATTACTTTTATATCATTTTCTTTGGCTAGATATTGTATATTAAAGGGACCTGAGATGTTTAGTGCTTTTGCTATTTCTCTACTAATACGTTTTATCCTGCGTACAGTTTCTACATATAACTTTTGAGGAGGAAATTGAATTGTAGCATCTCCAGAATGAACTCCTGCAAATTCAATGTGTTCTCCTATGGCATAAGCTATGATTTCTCCATCCTGAGCTACAGCATCCATTTCAACTTCCTTTGCATGTTCTATAAATTGACGTACCACAACAGGATGTTTCTTAGAAATATTTGCAGCTAATGTTAGGAATTTTTCGAGTTCCTCGGAATTGGAACAAACATTCATGGCTGCTCCAGATAGGACATAGGATGGTCTAACTAATACAGGAAAACCTACCTCTTTTATAAATTCATTAATATCTTCAAAAGATGTTAGTTCACGCCATCTAGGTTGATCCACCCCAATACGATCGAGCATGGCTGAGAATTGTTCTCTATCCTCAGCATTATCTATACTTTTGGCAGATGTTCCTAATATGTTTACCTTTTGTTCATCTAGACGCATTGCCAGATTATTTGGAATTTGACCACCTGTAGAAACGATGACTCCATGAGGATTTTCAAAATCCAATATGTCCATAACACGTTCAAAAGTTAGTTCATCAAAGTATAAACGATCACACATATCATAGTCTGTGGACACCGTTTCTGGATTATAATTAATCATGACACTTCTCCAACCTTCTTTTCGTATGGTATTAAGAGCTTGAACTCCACACCAATCAAATTCTACGGATGAGCCTATACGATAAGCTCCTGAACCAAGTACAACTATAGATTTGTCGTCATTCTCATAATTGATATCATTTGCCGTATTTTTGCAATAAGTAAGATATAAGTAATTCGTTTGGGCAGGATATTCAGCAGCCAATGTGTCTATTTGTTTTACACTTGGTATTATTCCTAGCTTTTTACGATAATTACGTACTTTTAAAATAGCTTCCTCCATTTCTCCTCCAATACCTATTGCTCTGGCTATTTGAAAATCACTGAAACCTTGAACTTTTGCTAATAAAAGTAGTTCATCATCGAGATTAGCTATTTGTTTATTTCTGCATTTGTGAAGTTCTTTGGAAGTTCTAATGATATTCATTAACTTTTGAAGGAACCAATTATCTATCTTAGTTAGTTCGTGTATTTTTTCAATGCTATATCCAGCTTTAAATGCTTCAGATATTATAAAAATACGTTTATCTGTAGGTTTTTGAAGTTCGTGGTCTATGTCTTCAATTTTTATCTCTCTGTTTTCTACAAAGCCGTGCATACCTTGCCCTATCATTCTAAGACCTTTTTGTATAGCTTCTTCGAAGGTTCTACCTATGGACATAACCTCACCAACGGATTTCATTGAAGATCCTAATTCTCTATCTACACCTTGGAATTTGCCTAAATCCCAACGAGGTATTTTACAAACAACATAGTCGAGAGCAGGTTCAAAGAAAGCAGGAGTTGTTTTTGTAACAGAGTTTTTTAAATCAAATAATCCATAATCTAACCCTAGTTTTGCAGCTACAGATGCTAATGGATATCCAGTGGCCTTAGATGCTAAGGCTGATGAACGAGATAACCTGGCATTAACCTCTATAACTCTATAATCTTCCGATTCTGGATCGAAAGCATATTGTACATTACACTCCCCAATTATACCTATGTGGCGTATTATACGAATTGCTAATTCTCTAAGTTTATGATATTCTTTGTTGGTAAGTGTTTGAGATGGAGCAATTACGATTGATTCTCCAGTATGTATTCCTAATGGATCTAAATTTTCCATGTTACAAACAGTGATACAATTGTCAAACTTATCTCTAACAACCTCGTACTCTATTTCTTTCCATCCTCTTAAAGATTTTTCAATAAGTACTTGTGGGGAAAATGAAAATGCTTTTTCTACTAATATATTAAGTTCTTCTTCGTTGTCACAAAATCCAGACCCTAAACCTCCAAGTGCATAAGCTGCCCTTACTATTACTGGGTATCCTAATTCTTTAGCTGCTTTTTGAGCATCTTTTTTATTCTCAACAGCTTCACTCTTTATTGTTTTGACATTTATTTGATTTAGTTTTTCAACAAAAAGTTCTCTATCTTCTGTATCTATAATGGCTTGAACAGGAGTTCCTAGAACTCTTACATTATAAGTATCAAATACTCCTTTGTGGTAAAGTTCTACTCCGCAGTTAAGAGCTGTTTGACCTCCAAATGCCAACATTATTCCATCAGGTTTCTCTTTCTTTATAACTTTCTCCACGAAATAGGGAGTCATAGGTAAGAAATATATATGATCGGCTACACCTTCAGATGTTTGAACTGTTGCTATATTAGGATTTATTAATACAGTTTCTATCCCTTCTTCTTTTAAGGCTTTAAGAGCTTGTGAGCCGGAATAATCGAATTCTCCAGCTTCTCCAATTTTAAGAGCACCAGAGCCTAGTACTAGTACTTTTTTTATTTTATCTTGCATTTGTGTCAATTTATTTAAGAAGGTTTATAAATTCATCAAACAGAAATTGAGTATCAGTTGGTCCACCAGCAGCTTCAGGATGGAATTGAGCAGAAAACCAAGGATTCTTTTTATGTCTGATACCCTCATTTGAATTATCATTCATATTAATAAAAAGAGGCTCCCAATCATTATTCAGAGTATTATCATCTACTGCGTATCCATGATTCTGGGAGGTAATAAAACAGCGATTAGTTCCAGCCATTCTTACTGGTTGGTTATGACTACGATGTCCATATTTTAATTTATAAATACTAGCACCTCCAGCTTTGGCTAATAATTGATTTCCCATGCAAATACCAAATATAGGAAGTTCTTTATTTTTCATCGCCTTTTGTAGATTTTTAACAGCTTTTTCACAAGTGTTTGGATCTCCAGGACCATTTGATATGAATAATCCATCATATTGTATTTTTGAAAAGTCGTAATCCCATGGAACTCTAATAACCTCTACCTTTCTTTCAAGGAGACAACGTATGATATTAGTTTTGACACCACAATCTAGTAGAACTACCTTTTTAAGTGAGTTATTTGATGTTAATTTCTCATTAATTATTTCTGGGCTTACATCTATAACTATTTCTTTTGAAGTTCCATCAGGTAGGTAGGATATAATATTTTTGCAAGACACTTCATTAACATAGTTAATATCTCCGTAATCTTTATATTCTTCTGATTTTTTTTCATCAGTATTTTCATCAAATACAATTTTCCCCATCATTACACCATGTTCTCTCAATATCTTGGTTAGTTCTCGAGTATCTATTCCCGTAATACCAGGAATATGTTCTCTCTTTAACCAATCTCCTAAGCTTTCTACTGCATTCCAATGACTATACTCTGTACTATAGTCACTAAGGATAAGAGCTTGGGCATGAATTTTATTACTTTCCATAAATTTTGGTAGCCCATTCGATTCAATTGTAAATGGTGGAACTCCATAATTACCTATTAGAGGATAGGTAATTGTGATTATCTGACCGGCATAGGATGGATCTGTTAGACTTTCAGTATAGCCCGTCATTGCAGTATTAAAAACGACTTCACCTGATACTGCTTTTTCATAGCCAAACGACTTTCCATTAAATTTGGTCCCGTCGTCAAGGATTAATGTTACCTGTTTCATCTATATATAATGATATTATTGTATTAGATTATTTTATATGAGTAAATTGGAGTTTTTTATATTGCATTTTTATTATCTATGTATTCACTGTATTTATTTTTGTTTAGAGTTTATATTTTCCGAGCGCAAAGATAGAAAAAACAAGTTTATTTTTGTACTATTTTGCAATAAATTTACATAAATATGTAATATATTTTCATATTTATGATATTACGAACATAAAAAATAATTTTTTTATATTTATTAATTTTCATTGTATTTAGTTAGATGGAATCAAAATGATAAATTCTTAAATTTTATTTTTTCTCAAGTAGTTTGTATAATCTAGATATTTTATATAAAATTCTTTAAATTTTAAATCTATATTACATAATAAAATCATATCTTTGTTATAGATAAGTACTTGTATTTTACCAAGTTTATGAGGGGACGTAGCTGTTACATACGTTCTTATGGAGTAGAGTGTATTTATTGGTAACACAAAAGCTAAACGTATGAAAAATATCTATTTGACAACATTGTTCTTGCTTACGATATTAAGCAGTGGTTTTACACAAACTAATGTCTCAAAAATTTTTCAATTAAAATCTGGTCATATTTTGTATAGACTAGATGGTAGTAGAATTGGAATACATGAAATATGGTGGGATAATTATGGAGATAGTTTTAGAGAAGAAAAAAATACAACTTCAAAAACTAAGATATATGATGGAGAAGATTTTAATAGTATTCACACTATTGAAATTCATAATGGAAAATATATTTGGTTAGCAGATATAATAGCTAATACTGGTATTGAAATAGTCAATCATGATTATAGAAGTATGGTTAATGAATTGGAAAATATGACTAAAGAAGAGAGACAATCTTTTTCGGATAATGTACTAGATCTTTTTAATGGAAGAAAGGTTGGGAAAGGTTACGTTGTTGGAAAACGTTGTAAGATAGTCAAGGTTATGAATACTAAGATTTGGACATATAATAATATACCCCTAAAATTTGTACTAAAAACAAGAAATAAAAAAGAGGAGAAGATTGCTGAAATTTTTGAGCCTAATATAACAATCGATAAATCTAAATTTCAAGCATTAACAGATATAGAGTATATTGATGCTTCTAGAGCTAAACATTTAAATGAATTAGTTTTTAATGCATCTGATACTTTTGATGAAGAATTGGAATATAGAAATGAACTTACACGTGAATTAAAAGATGTATCATATCCTTTTAATAAATTTAAAACCATAATGAAATCTTATAATCCAAAAGGGTATATCTTAACTAATTTAATGAATTTAGGAGGAGGAGATGGTTATTCGTGTTTATGGATAAAAGGGGTAAATGATGCTATATCTGTTGGTGTTTTAGCTTTAAGTGATAAGGAAATACTAAATATGGAAAATAAAGCATCAGATGTAAAGAAATTCTCTTATCATGGACGTACTTGTTATTTTAAAACCTTAAAGAATAAAAAGAGGTCAAATAAAACAGAAACTGTTACTTTAATGGTCTTATATAAAAAGTACAATGTACTTATGATACTCAGGAAAATGCCAAAATCCTCAAAGTCGGAATTATTGAATATACTAAACCATATAGAATTGTAAACAATTATTAATCATAGTGTTTCTATAAAATATCGAAAGAGTTTTTTAAATTTTAAAGATTCTCCTTCAAATTTGATATTTTTCTAAAAGATAGGATATAAAATATTTTCCAAGATGATTTTTACATTTTAAAGATGCTTGTACCTAATTTTTCAGCTTCAGGAAGAGAGTGTGTAACCATTACAAAAGTTGTTTTTGTTAGATTGTGTATGGATTTTACTAGATCTTGAAGATCACTTCTAGTATTGGAATCTAGTGCTGAAAATGGTTCATCCATTAAAATAATGTCTGGTTTATGTGCTATGCCTCGAATGATTCCTACTCTTTGTTTTTGACCTCCACTCAATTCATTTGGAAATTTATTTAGGATATTCTTTGGAAGATGCACTATGGGTAATAATTCGTCAATATATTTTTTGCTACTTTCTGCATCTATTTTCTGTAAGTCTAAACAAAATTTCATATTTTGATATACAGTTAGATGAGGAAATAAAGAATTACCCTGAAGAATATATCCCATATTCCTTCTGATTGCTATTATGTTTTGGGGACTTATGGTATTTTGATTAATTTCTATACTTCCTTCTTGAGGAAGTAATAAGCCATTAATCAATCTTATTAATGTTGATTTTCCACATCCACTTTCTCCTGTTAAACATACAAAACTTCCTTTTTTGACATCTAAGGATAAGTTTTTTAATATGAGTTCTTTATCATAAGCAAAGCTTACATTTTTAACTGATATTGCTATATCTTTGTTCATTTTAATCAAATGTTATGGTTAATAAAAATTCTTCGGCAACTTTCTTAGGAGTCTTTTTTAGAATTTCAACTTTGTAATTCATAGCCCTCATAATATCATCATCAATTTTGCCATTGAGTTTTGATAATAACTTTCTTAGTTGTGGATATTTTTTAAGTGTATTTTGCCTAATAACAATACCAGCCTTATAATGTGGGAAGTAATTGAGATCGTCCTCTAAAACTCTTAATTTTAAAGCTTTAATTTGAGCATCAGTCGTAAAAGCATCAACTGCATTTATTTTTCCTTCATTTATTGCATTATATCTTAAATTTATATCCATTTCATATTTACTTTTAAAATTGAAAGAATATGCTTTGATTAGTCCTTTATATGCATCTGATCTTTCAAAAAAGTCAAATTCTGCTCCAAAATCGAAATCTTTACTTTGCTTAGCCAAATCAGAAAAAGTTCTTATATTTTTAGACTCTGCAAGATTCTCTGGAATTGCTAGGGTATAAGAATTATTAAAACCGAGTAATCCTAACCATTCTAATTTGAATTTTTTTAGATACTCATTTTGAAGAGTGTCAAAGTTAAAAGTTAAGTTGTGGTCTTTTTTTAATACACTCAACCAAGATGTTCCTGTATATTCTGGATAAATGTCAATTTTATTGGCTAGCATAGCAGGATGTATATTGGTAGTTCCTCCTCCTATGCCAAATTTTCTAACCACCTTAATATCAGTGTTGTTTTCTATTGTTTGAGCTATTATTTCACCTAATATAAATTGTTCACTCGTAGGTTTTGAGGCTACAACAACTGTTTCTTTTGAAGGTTTTCTTAAGGGATTTAAATATAATGCAGAGCCTAGTAGCATCACTAATAATAATATATTATAAATTATTACTTTATTCTTTTATTTCTTTGTAGCATTGTGTGAAATTAGTCGTTGCATAGTATTGTCTTTTTCAAATATACCAACAAATTTATCTCCTAAGATAGCAAAGGCTGAAATAAATAATGAACCAGTTACAATTAATGGGGTATTCATAGTATTTAGACCTCTAATAATGGCTTGACCTAGTCCTCCTGCCCCAATAAGAGCTGCCAATCCTCCAAGTGCAATAACCATTACTGTGGTTACTCTAAAGCCTGACAAAATGGATGGTAGTGCTAAAGGGAAATATATTTTAGTAAATAAATTTTTAGGTGTAGCTCCTAAACCTAAGGCAGCTTCTACAAGTTGCTCTGGAACTTCTTTCATGCCACTATAAGTGTTTCTGACAATGGGAAGGAGTCCGTATAGTACCAGAACTATTAAAGCATTATTTAAGCCTATACCTACTATGGGAATTAAAATACCAAACATAGCAATAGATGGAATAGTATATAAAAAGTTTATAATAGGTAGTACAAAGGTTTTTGCCTTAGGAGAATAATATACCCATACCCCAATTAGTACACCGAAAAAAGCTACTAATAATAAAGCAGTAAAGGATATTAATAAATGTTGACTTATTAATTTAAAAAAGTAATCACTTCGCTCTAGAATTTGCATATTGGATAAATTTATGGGTTGTAATGTGAACGTTTATTTAACTCACAATAAATATACCATAATTAATAATCATTATCAATTAAACTTTAATTATTTTTTAAATAAACTATATGATAATTAGATACTATAAGTTTAGCCTATGAAGTTCTGAGTTTTGCTATTCTTATAAATAATATATAATTTTGTAAAATTGTTTAATGCTGTATAGTATGAACGTAAAAAATATAATTTACATTATGGCTGATAATTATTTAGAAAGACAGTACGAGCTATATATTGAAAAAAAAGCAGCGACTGAAAAGTCACGTAGAACAGGTAAACCTATAAAAAGGAAAATTTCAGTAAAAAAAGAAATTATTTCAGAGAAACGATTATCTAAAGAGGAACTATTAGCTGAAATAAAAAAGACTAAAAACATATAGGGAAAGATATCTTCTTAATTAGTGTTATTAATTCGTAAGGTAGATTTATTGATAAAAAAATCAAATATATGAAAAATAATAATTTTAAATAAAACATATATAAATATCTTTTTTATAAATATTTTTCTAACTTTGTCACGTTAAAACAAGAAAATAAATGAAAACATTTTTATTACATCATCAAATTCATCATTGCCATCGCTTTATTAGGTGAGATGATTTGTTATGCAATAAAATGATAACGGATAAAAAAGCTCGCCTAATGGCGGGCTTATTTGTTTATATGCAATAATATGCCCGTCTTATAATGAGTTATTATCTCTTTTATAATAATTAAAAAAAATTAAGATGACAGTATTAAAAATTGCAATTCAAAAGTCGGGACGTTTAAAGGATGATTCTATAAACCTACTAAAAGAGTGTGGTATTTCCATTAATAATAGCAATAACCAATTAATGGCTCAGGCAAGTAATTTCCAGCTAGAAGTCCTTTATCTTAGAAATTCTGATATACCAGGTTATGTAAAGGATGGAGTGGCAGACATCGCTATAATAGGAGAAAATACGGAAATAGAAAAACAGACAGGTATAAATAAGCTAATTCCTTTAGGATTCTCTAAATGTAAAGTTTCCATAGCTGTTCCAAAGGAAGTTGATTTTACTGGGGTCGAGTGGTTAAACTCTAAGAGTATCGCAACTTCTTATCCAAATACTTTAAAGGCTTTTTTAAAAGAAAATAATATAGTTGCTAAGATTCATGAAATATCAGGTTCTGTAGAGATTGCTCCCAATGTGGGTATTGCAGATTGTATTTGCGATATAGTTAGTACAGGAAGTACCTTGTTTAAAAATGGGCTTAAGGAGGTTTATCAAATTCTAGAATCAGAGGCAATACTTGTAAGTAATCAAAATTTAAGTGAAGAAAAGAAAGAAATTTTACAACGTTTAATTTTTAGAATCAAATCTGTTCTCTCAGCAAGTAATACGAAATATGTGATGCTAAACGCTAAGAAAGAAAGTCTGGAGACTATTTGTAATCTTTTGCCAGGAATTAAAAGTCCTACCATAATGCCACTCAAAGAAGAAGGTTGGTATTCTGTTCATTCTGTTATTAATGAAAATAAATTTTGGAGTGTCATAGATGAATTGGGGAAAGCAGGAGCTCAAGGTATTTTGGTTATTCCCATAGAAAAAATAATTAATTTTAATGATAGGTATTCGAAAATATAATAGATATAATCTTCTAACACTCTTTTGATAAAACTTTAAAAATTATAAAGAAGAACTAAGTATAATAAGTTTCATCAGGACTATTTGATTGAATTTTAAATACTATGAATTCAATAATATAGTCCTTTTTTATAACATAAATTATTTCATATGAATAGGAATCTTTAGATATTTTTTTTAACTTTGGATAGCAAGCTACTTATAATTGCATATTTTAAAGATAGTTGTGAAATAAAAAGATAGTTGTGAAATAATGAACTAAAAATTACCAATATGAGTTATACTGAAGATTATAAAGTTTTAAAGAAAATTTTTTCCTCTATTGATGATAAATTGTCTTATGGTTCTATAGATATTTATAAAAAAGAGTTTGATTCATTAGCTTATAAGCTACTACCAGGTGTTACAAAATATCATTGTGAAAAACATGATATAGAATTTTCATCTGGGGAGTCTTATCAAGATGATAAAGTAGGAGCTAAAGATATAGATTTTAATAAGGAGGATACTGAGATTGAAGAAAATAAGCATTTTAATTATTTTATTGTTATGCCTTCTGGTCTGAAAAAAGCTAGTAAGCTTACCTTTTTATTTCATGGCTTTAATGAGAAAGATTGGAGTAAGTATCTTCCATGGGCAAAGAGTATATGTGATACTTGTGGTCATGCAGTAATTCTTTTTCCCATAGCCTTTCATATGGATAGAGCTCCTAAATTATGGAGTGATAAGAGAGCCATGTTTAAAGAGAGTATTGATAGAAAAAAACGTTATCCTAATATTGTTAATTCTACGCTTTCTAATGTGGCTATAAGTATGCGTTTACAAGAAAAGCCACAACGTTTTATGTGGTCAGGTTTACAAAGTTATTATGATGTGATAGATTTAATTGAATTATTTAAAAAAGGGAAAGTAGATTTGATAGATCCCAATTTTAAGTTCAATTTATTTGCCTATTCAATTGGAGGTTTCTTGGCTCAAATTCTTAAATATTCAAATTATAAAAATTATTTTTCAAATTCTAAACTTTGCCTAATATGTAGTGGAGCTGTTTTTAATAGACTTTCTCCTGTTACAAAGTTTATTCTAGATAGTGAAACAAATATTTCCCTTTATTATTATCTGGTTGAACATATAGATGTATTTATGAAAAAAGATAATATGATGAGGCATTTTATAAATGAACATAAAGAAGCTAAGTTATTGTATGAAATGATGAATTTTACAAGACTTAGGGAAGATAGAGAGAGTTATAACTTAAAATATGCCAAACAAATTTATGCCGTGACCTTTAAAAAAGACCATGTAATTCCTTCCTATGAGATAAGAAATGCATTACAAGGAGCTTATAGAAATATCCCTATAAATGTTGAAGAGTTTGATTTTCCTTACGAATATGGTCATGAAGTTCCTTTCCCTTATGATTCTAAAGATAGTGATCTTGTAGATAAAGCTTACTCTCTTGTTTTTGATAAAATATGTAAATTTCTAACGATAGAGGAATAATAATTAAAGAGAAAAAAGTAAATAAGAATATAAAATAAGGTTATAAAAGAAGAATGGAAAACAATAATTTAAACAAGTATAAATAAGAATAGAAAAGGATGCAACTAGAAAGAGGGTGTCTCAAAAGGACATCCTCTTTTTTGAGAACTATGCCGCTATTTTTGAAAAATACACTTTACTTTGAGTCTCTAATTTTGTTATGGGTTTATTTGGTCTAAAAATTAGTAAAAT
>Ga0172378_10005548_pt1 | contig 11791 bp, 7 predicted proteins | sample GrowelOW332metaG_FD_119755 | JGI IMG/M metagenome (GOLD analysis project Ga0172378, IMG submission 119755) | Groundwater microbial communities from an aquifer near a municipal landfill in Southern Ontario, Canada - Pumphouse #3_1 metaG | ecosystem: Environmental > Aquatic > Deep subsurface >... | reverse complement strand
TCGTAGCGGCCTCCCAACAAAATATGTAGCTTATCAAACAGCGTTATCTGATCCTGAGCGTACGCGCCCACCCAGGATTCCGAGCGATAAAAGAATCTGTCGTAGGTGGACAAGGCGGCAAAGTCTACTCGTCCATAAACCGGATTGAATATATCGATAGAAGCGACTGAACCGTTTGCGGACGGTGCCTCGGTCGTGGCGTGGAAGCCGTCGACGCCGACCAACAGATTATGCTTGCTGCCCAATATTTCGAATTTGCCGTTCAAATCGATATTGCCGGAATGCGTCATCACATCTTGCACGCCCACCGAGGCCGAACGATTAAGTATGCGGTTGTTAGCCTGTAAACCACCGCTGAAAATAGACGGACCACCTAGCGACCAATCCTTAAACAGATAACGCTGGGTGATTTTCCAATCGTTGTTAAAGTGGTAAGTCCAGTCGAAGCCGACCAGGGTACTTTCCACGGTTTGGCGCTGAAAGCCGTCCTTTAGACTGCGCGTGATTGGAATAGGTGCCGGGCGGTCGCCAATGGCGGGAATGCCAAAATCGGCGTTAAAGTTATCATGCTTGTATTCCAGTTCGAGATTGGTCTCGAACTTTTCGTTCGGTCGCCAGGTGATAATAGGTGCCACGAAAAATCGCTCGTTGCCGACAAATTCCCTGAACGATTGATTATCCGTATAAGAGCCGTTTACTCGGTAAAGCAGGGTCTTGTTGTCGTCGATCGGCCCGGTGGCATCGACCAAGGTGCGGTATTGGTCGTAAGAGCCGAACTGCTGTTGCAGTGAATAGTACGGCGTATCGCGCGGTTTCTTGGTGACATAGTTAACCAAACCGCCCGGCTCGATGCGGCCATACAGTACCGCCGCCGGCCCCTTGAGGATTTCGATCTGCTCGATATTGGCGATGTCGTAAATATCCTGGCGGTTGAACAAACCGTTGCGATAGGCATCGCCAAAACCGGAACCGGCCAGGCCGCGGATAATGAAATTGTCGTACAGAAAACCGCCGCCGGTGCGGCCCAATACGCCGCTGACATGGCCGTTGACCGCATCGGGCAAGGTCATCACCTGTTTGTCGGCCAGCACCGCCTTAGGCACGACCTGAACCGAAATCGGCGTCTCCATGATAGGCGTATCGGTCTTGGTGGCCGTGGTGGCAATGGGACGGTTGTAATCTGAGTTGTAAGGATCGGTGGCATCGTAGGCTGTCTTGCCGACCACCGTGACGGCGTTTAGCATCGATGCGCCGCCGTTATCGGCCGGTTTCAGCGTCACCGTACCGTCGGCGTTGATGCTGAAAGTCAAACCGCTGCCGGCTAGCAATATGCGGACGGCTTCCGCGACGGTGTAATCGCCGGATAGCGCCGGGCTGGTTTTGCCGGCGGTGGATTGTTCGGCATAGAGCATCGCCGCGCCGGATTGGTTGGCCAGTTGTTGCAATGCCGAAGCCAGGCTTTGCGCCGGGATGTCTAAGTGATGTTTGCCATCCTCGGCGTAGGCTTGCGCGGAAATCAGTGCGAATGCCGCGGCCAGGCGTTTCATCATAAATGTCATACTCCATGTCTCCATTATTTAAGGGTTCATGGGCATAGACGCGGGTGTTTTAAAAAGCCGCCAACGGTTTAATAGTTTTTTCGGCACGGCATTGGTCAGTCGTGTTGTCGCAAGGGCTCTTCGTGGAATTAGGTACTGTAGGGGCGATTTAATCCGCGCCTACAAAGCACTAACGCTGGCCGTCCGAGGGTTCCAGCACGATTTCCCGTTCGCCAAGATGTTTGACTTTAATCGGCAATAGCGTGGCAACCGCATTCAACATGCTGTCCAGTTGCTCGGTGCGGAAGCTGCCGTTGACGCGCAATTCCGCCAGTTTCGGGTCGGGCAGGCGGATGTTGACGTCGTGATAGCGGCCGATCTCGGCCATGACTTCGATCAAGCGCCGGCCGCGAAATACCAGTTGTCCTTGCCGCCAGGCGGTGGCTGCGGTTATATCCGATTGCGGCACCGCGACGAAACGGCCATCATGACTATACGCTAGTTGTTGGCCGGCGCTCAATTCTCGGCGTTCGCTCCGGCCTTCCATTGCCACCACGCCTTCCTGGACGGCAACGCTGACTTGCTCGGCTTGTTTGTAGACATCGAAGGCGGTACCGATGTCATGCAGGCTGACGTTGCCGATATGTACGGTGAATGGCCGCTCGGCGTCATGGCTGACATTAAAAAACGCCTCGCCGCGCACCAGATCGATATGGCGTTGCCGCCGATTGAAATGTACCCGCACTTCCGTGTCGGTATTCATTTCTAACGTGGAGCCGTCCGACAAAGCGATGGTTTGCCGTTGCCCCTTACCGACGCTATAGCTGCGCGACAGGCCATACCAACCCTGCGGTGAAAATAAAGCCAAACCGACGCCGAGCAACACGGCCGCTGCCGCGCCATAATCGACCAGTTGTCGCCAAGCCGGCCGACGGGTAGGGGGGCGGGTAGGGGGACGGTAACGCAACGCTTCGTCGCGGGCCCGATACGATTGCTGCTTGAACGGTTCCATCCACGCCCATTGCGCTTCCGCTTGCCGATAAGCCTGTTGATGGGCAGGGTCGGCGGCTAGCCAGTCGGCAATGTCCTGCTGGATTTTCGGGTTGGCGGGCGCGTCGCGCAAGCGCAGCAGCCAGGCTATCGCTTGGTCTCGTTGGGCTTGGTTGCAGGATGGGTTATCGGACACGCTGGGTTGATGGAATTTGCTTAAGATTGAAACAGTTTACCGGACATCGTCATAGACGGGTAACACTGAGATTACCGCCAATCCTGATCCTGATCGGCGCTAAGCCGCGCACTGATGTGCTGCATCGCCAGCATCACATAGCGCTCCGAGCAACGCGTCGAAATCCCCAGTCGGGCGGCGATTTCGGCATGCGAACAACCTTCGATACGGTACAGCACGAAGGCATGGCGGCGCAGCTCTGGTAACTCATCCAGCCATGCCGAAAATTTTTCCAGTTGTTGATGGGCTTGCCAGTAATGCTCCGGCGATAAATCTGGGTCGGCAACCTGCTCAATCTCTGCGTTTGGCGCAGCAAAGCGTTCGCGGGTTTCGCGGCGGCGATGGCGATCCACGGTCAGATTCGCGGCGGTCTGGAACAGGAAGGCCCTGGGATTTTGAATGGATTGCGGCGAGGGATATTGCGACAACCGCAGAAAGGTTTCCTGCACGATGTCGGTTACGTCGGGTTCTCTCGGCCAGCGGCCGCGCACGAATGCGCCTATTTCGTGAGCGTGTTGCAGAAACAGCTTATGCAGGAATCCCGGCGAGTCTTTGGGCATTGAAAATGAGGATAGCTTTTGCAGCGATTAAATTCGCTAACCCAGCAATAAATAAGCCAGCGCGATGAATTTCGCTGTTAGCTTGAGATTGTCGCAATAGCTCGCCCGGCTGCGTTTCGTCCTTGGCGAGTCGAAAAAGTTTAACTGTGGGATATGGCGTATTTTTGGAATATATCGCGGCATATCACACAGCATTAACGAGACCTTGCGACAGATTTTTTCGCTCGCCGTTTTTGCAGCCAACGGATGGTGCCGGTCATAAACAGCAAAGGGCAGATCAAACCGGAAATAAACACCAATATCCGCCCGGTCCAACCGAACGCCTTTCCGGAATGCAGCGGCCACTGCCATTGCATGAACAGATCGCCGCCACTGCCGTGAACGGCATCCCTAATTTGCAGCAGTTTACCGTCCGCACGGTTGAACACTAGGCAACGGCTGGCAAGCACATAGCGGCGCAATTCCGGAACATCGTCAAAACAGGCGCTGAACAGGCCGGAATCGCCACCGGAAAAGTCATAATTGCGCGGTACTCCGCCCGGATAGGTGAGTCGGGCTTGTTGCAACGCGGCTGCCAGCGTTATCGAGGCGGTTGCGGTCGGCGTTTGGGCTTCCGCTTCCGGCGTCAGCGGCGAAACACGTTCCACCAGCCAGCGGAATTGATCGGGCAAATTGAAATAGATGCCGGAGACCAACACAGCCAACAACACGATCAGGCTGTAAAAGCCGGCGGTTTGATGCAGGTCGTGATTGAAACGTTCGATGCTGGCTCTAGGTTTGATAGTCAGCACCCGCCGCCATTTTCCTGTCAACGGCCACCATAAAATCAGGCCGCTCAATGCCGAAATCAGGAACAGCACGCCCAGGATGCCCACCAAAGTGCCGCCGGTTTCGCCCAGCAGCAGTGCATAATGCAGCTTGAAGAAAAAGCCGACGAAGCTGTGCTTCAAGGGATTGCTGCCGTGATAAAACACTCGCTTGTGGGTCACTTCGGCCGTATAGGGGTTGACGCCTAACATGAAGGATTGTGCTTGTTCCGGCGGCGGGCTGATGTTGGGGTAATAAAAACCGAACACATAATTGCCGTTGGCCTCTTCCGGGATCTGCGTCCAGGTCGAGGCCCAGCCCGGTGGCGCGGCGTGTTTGGCGGCGTCTAAAATTTCGTCCAGGGATTTTTGCGTGTTAGGTGGTGTCGTATTCCGGTAAAGAGTAGGATTCAGTACTGCGTCGATCTCATGCCAAAACACCAGCACAGACCCGGTCAGGCCGATGACCGCCAGAAACAGGCCCAGACTCAAGCCCAGCCATAAATGCGCTTTTAGCCAAAATTTTCGGCGGGTTTTTAGGCGTTGCAGGTTTTGCATCTTGGGAGTGGCGGGAACTGCTGCGGCGATGCTGTTCATATCGAGTATCTGATGATGAAGTGAAGATATTCATAAGACGGTTAACGGGGGCGTTTTCCCCACTATAAATCGATTTTTTGTCTGCTCCCGATTCGGGGTGGTAAGGAAAAGTCCGGGGAAGAGGACCTGATCGTGCCAAAATGTCACTGGCATCCCGCGAAGAGCGTAATCTCTGAAACTGAACAGTCCTATGAAACTCAACGAACGAGAAACCCATCCATATAAACAATATGAATAAAATTTCTGTTTTTTCTAAATTGGTGGTTTGTTTTTTTGTATTGCTAGTATTGATTGTTTTACACGTCATACCTCTGCCAATTTTAGAAATACTAATTTTGTACGTGATGATTTTCCGGCCAATCTGGTTTAAGAATCTGGTGGATCAACTTTATGATCGATAAGTTTTTCCCGCGATTTTTGTGACCGTTGGCTGGTTTGTTATTTACCGTTACGACAACGCTGCCTGGCGCTCATGTGGCCTGGCGTGGCGGGCTTTGTGAGGCGTTGCCCCGATCAACTGCAGCCGATCCCCTTCAACGCGCCGGGCTCCGTTGTCTAAGCTTTTTCGGGGTAATGCATCAAGGAATTGATCATCAGGAACTGTTAGTCAATTAACCACTCCAATTGCTGGTCTGTAAACCCTGGCTGGGTGAGCGGGTTTTGATCAATGAGGAGGGGAAAATGTTAAATTATCGATACCTAATCATTGGCGGCGGCATGACTGCTTATGCCGCTATCAACGGCATTCGCGCCATCGATTCAATCGGCTCTATCGGCTTGATCAGCGCCGAATCCCATCCACCTTATAAGCGCCCACCTCTTTCCAAAGGTTTATGGAAGGGCAAGCCATTGGAAAAAATCTGGTTTCCGATAGAAGAGCTGAAGGTATCGCTGCATTTGGGTAGCCACGCGCAAACCTTGATTGCAGCCGATAAAGCCGTCATAGATGATCAGGGCATCAACTATCACTTCGAGAAATTACTCATCGCAACCGGCGGAAATCCCGTAAAACTGCCGTTTGGCGGCGATGAGATCATTTACTTCCGAGACTTGGATGACTATCTGAAACTTCGCGACCTTAGCGAACACAAACAACGTTTTGCCGTGATTGGCGGCGGCTTTATCGGCTCGGAAATCGCCGCGGCGCTGGCCATGAACGGCAAACACGTGACGATGCTGTTCCCGGAGGAAGGTATAGGCGCGGCTCTGTTTCCACACGACTTGAATCAGTTCCTGAACGACTATTACCGCGGTAAAGGGGTCGAAGTCCTGCCCCGCCAGATGGTCACAGGATTGACACGAAAACAGGATCGATTGTTTCTGGATGTTCGCAATGTTGATGGAACTGGCGATTACAATATCGACGTAGATGCGGTGGTAGCCGGGATCGGCATCAAGCCCAATGTCCGCTTGCTGGAACAAGCCGGTTTGGCTGTCGATAACGGCATCGTCGTCGACGAACTGTTGCGTACCGAGGACAAGGATATTTTCGCGGCTGGCGATGTCGCCAACTTCTACAACCCCAGTTTAGCTGTCCGCATGCGGGCGGAACACGAGGACAATGCGCTGACCATGGGCGAATGCGCCGGGCGGAATATGGCCGGCGACTCGCAGCCTTATCATCATCTGCCTTATTTTTATTCCGATCTGTTTGAACTGGGGTATGAAGCCGTGGGCAAGACCGATTCCCGGCTGGAAACGCTGGAGGATTGGGCCGAGCCCTACCAAAAAGGCGTGGTCTATTACCTTCAGCAGAATCGGCTGCGAGGTGTATTGTTATGGAACGTTTGGGATAGAGTGGACGCGGCGCGCAGCTTGATTGCCGAACCGGGTCCGTTCACGCCGGCTGATTTGAAGGGAAAATTATTGACCTGAAAAGTCATGCTCATGATTAACGATGCATCCAATTCATCCATCACGAATTAGCCGCTTGCATTGATACGCCTGGTCACCTGAAAATTCCGGAAAACGCAGTTTTATAGCTTGGGCGGGTGCGTTTCCCTAAACCTCTTACAGGTGACTGAAATGATCAACGCAACGCATTTGTACGACCTCCGCAGCCAAATCAATCGAGCGTTTATCCGGCCCGAACCCGACAGCCTGATTGATCTGGAAAAATGCCTGGGCAATTATGACCGGCAGTGGATAGGCGAATTTTCCAGCCAACTAATAGCGGCTATCCGCGCTCAGCGTAGTTCAAAGACACCATTTGCAGCGTTTTTGCAGGAATATAGCCTGAACAGCGACGAAGGTATCGTATTGATGGGAATCGCCGAGGCGCTGTTACGGATACCGGATATTCAGACCCGCAACCGTTTTCTGCAGGAAAAACTGGCTGACGGCAACTGGCAGAACCATTGGTTGCATAGCGGTTCATTGCTGGTCAATTTGGCGAGTAGCGCCTTGCTGGCAGGCGCAAAAATTGAAGACAGAATCCGTCATGCCCAACAACACGGACAAAGCATTTTAGACGGTTTACTGGTTCGACTGGGGGAACCGCTGATATGCACCGCGATTACCCAAGCCATTCAACAACTGGCGCATCATTTTGTGATGGCCGAGACTATCGACGCCGCTCTGGCACAAGCGGCTCGCCATGCTGAGTATCGTTATTCCTTCGATATGTTGGGCGAGTCGGCCCTGACGGAAGACGATGCAAAGCGTTATTACCAAGCCTATTTTCAAGCCATCGAAATCCTGGCCGAAGCCGCGCAGGGCGATTTGTTAGCCAATCCGGGCATTTCCATCAAATTGTCCGCCTTGTATCCGCGCTATGAAGCCCTGCGGCATCGCGATGCGATCGATGCGTTGAGCGTAAAATTATTGGCACTCGCCAGACGCGCCCGCGAGGCCAATATCAGCGTCACCATCGATGCGGAAGAAGCCGAACGCCTGGAGATGTCACTGGATATTTTTACCAAGGTAGCGGGCGACCCGGCGTTGGCCGGCTGGCCGGGCCTGGGTTTGGCGGTGCAGGCCTATCAAAAGCGCGCCGTCCCGCTGATAAACTGGCTGGCGGCTTTAGCCGAGCAGCAAAAACGGATCATTCCGATTCGATTGGTCAAAGGCGCTTACTGGGATACCGAGATCAAACGCGCCCAACAAAACGGTTGGGACGATTATCCGGTTTTCACTCGCAAAGCCGCCACCGATGTTTCCTACCTGGCTTGTGCCCGCTTGCTCTTGTCGCAACCGGGGCGGTTTTATCCGCAATTCGCTACCCATAACGCCCATAGCGTTGCGGCCATTTGCAACTTCGGACAACAGCATCCCGGCTTTGAATTTCAACGCTTGCACGGCATGGGCGAGGCTTTGTATGACGAATTGCTGGCGCAATATCCCAAGACCCTGAACTGCCGAGTGTACGCACCAGTCGGCAACTATCGGGATTTATTGCCCTATCTGGTCAGGCGCTTATTGGAAAACGGCGCCAATACCTCGTTCGTTCATCAAATCGAAAACCCAGCCATCAGTGTTGAATCGCTGATTCGCGATCCCTTGAGCGAATGTCAGCAGAGCAGTATGCAGCCCATCGTCCGTCCGCCTGATTTGTTCGGCAATCGGCGCAAGAATTCTCAGGGGCTCAATTTAAACGACTTGGAGGTACTCAGGCAGCTGCAAACAGACCTGGATGTGCTTGACGAACGCACGTGGCAGGCGTCTCCCTTGGTCAGCGGCCAAATAGGTACTGGCCATTCAAACCCGATATTCAGCCCGTTCGATCGGGATTGCTTAGTAGGTCATGTAGTCATCAGCAGTACGGAAAACATTGAACGAACGTTGCAACAATCCTATCAAGCCTTTGCAGATTGGCGCTTATGCCCGGTGGAAACCCGGGCCGCTTATTGTTGCAAGGCAGCCGACTTGTTGGAGCAGCATAGACTGGAACTGGTGTCTTTGATTGTCCGCGAAGGCGGCCGCACCGTAGCCGATGCCTTGGCGGAAATCCGCGAAGCGGTAGATCTATGCCGTTATTATGCCGCCGGCGCCGTTGAGCTAATCGGCCAGCCGCAAGTATTGCCTGGCCCGACCGGCGAGAGCAATCACCTGTTGTATTATGGGCGCGGGGTATTCGTCTGCATCAGTCCCTGGAATTTTCCGGTCGCAATTTTCATGGGCCAAATCGTCGCGGCACTGGTCACGGGTAATACCGTCATTGCCAAGCCAGCCTTACAGACATCGCTGACGGCCATGCTATGCTTGCGCCTGCTGCATCAAGCCGGTATCCCGGAAAACGTATTGCATTTTTTGCCGGGCGAAGGCGCCGATATTGGCCGCTTATTGTTAAGCGACGAACGGGTTGCCGGCGTCGCCTTTACCGGCTCCAGCGCCACCGCGCAGACGATCAACCGGCAATTGGCGAATCGCTCCGGGGCCATCGCGTGCTTGATCGCCGAGACCGGCGGACAAAATGTGATGATCGCCGACAGTTCTGCGCATGAAGAACAATTGGTCGCGGACGCGTTGCATTCGGCGTTTAACAGTGCCGGACAACGCTGTTCGGCGTTGCGGGTGTTATTTTTACCCGAAGAAAGCGCGGAAAAAGTCATCGCTCGTCTGATTGGCGCCATGCAGTTGTTACGAGTAGGCTCGCCAGCATACATGGCCACCGACATCGGCCCTGTCATTGATCAACGTGCCATCGCCGCCTTGTCGGCACACATCGAAAAACTGCAAGCTCATGCCAAGCTCCTGTATCAACTGCCTTTGGAGGACAAGTTGGCTAAAGGGCATTTCTTTCCGCCCACCTTGTTTGAGATTCCTGCTTTATCGCTGCTTGAGCAGGAGGTATTTGGCCCTATCCTGCATATCGTCCGCTATGCTTCGGGTGACTTGGCAAACGTTGTCGACGCGGTGAATGCCAGCGGCAACGGCTTGACGCTGGGCGTGCACAGCCGCATCAATGCCACCATGCAATATGTGCAAGAACATGCCCAAGTCGGCAATATCTATATCAACCGCAATATGATAGGTGCGGTGGTCGGTGTGCAACCGTTTGGCGGCATGAGATTATCGGGCACCGGACCTAAAGCGGGCGGTCCCAACTATTTGCAGCGGTTTGTGACCGAACAAACCGTGACCACCAATATCGCCGCCATTGGCGGCAATCCTTGGTTGTTGAATGAAAGTACAAAACCTCGCTAGCACGCAGAAAATTGAATTTATGATTGATTTTCTATGTCGTTTAGCGTGGGTATGCGGTCGCGACGCCTAATTCCGCCGTTTTGTGGTTTTTGATATGCCATCACGCGAGGCTGTCGTGATAACACTCGTTATTTCAAATAAAATGCTGGCTTGGCAATCCATTTGAAAAAAATCGCTTTGTAACTCATCGCGTTAGCTTTGATCTGGGGCGTTTCTAAGCAAACCGATTACACTGCTTCTACTTCAGTCATACACCAGAAATGATCGCCGCGTCTGGCAATAAAAGGCTGAACCTAAAATAAAACCAAGCTAAGGAGAGCCGATAGTGGCTTTAATATCATTACGACAACTTTTGGATTACGCGGCGGAGCATGGCTTTGCCGTACCTGCGTTCAATATCAGTAACATGGAACAAGTGCAGGCCATCATGCAAGCGGCCGACGCCTGCGATAGCCCGGTGATTATGCAAGGCTCGGCCGGCGCGAATTGTTATGCCGGCGAAGTATTTTTACGGCATTTGATTCTGGCGGCGGTCGAACAATATCCGCATATTCCGGTCGTCATGCATCGGGATCACGGACCCACGCCGGACATCTGCGCGCAAGCCATTCAATCCGGCTTCAGTTCGGTGATGATGGATGGCTCTTTACTGGCAGACATGAAAACCCCGGCGTCTTTTGATTACAACGTCGAGGTGACGCGCACTGTGGTCAGGATGGCGCATGCCTGCGGTGTATCGGTGGAAGGTGAAATCGGTTGCTTGGGTTCGTTGGAAAACCAGCAGAACGGCGATCACAGCCAGTTGCTGACCGATCCCGATGAAGCGGTGGAATTTGTTAAGCAAACCCAGGTCGACGCGTTGGCGGTGGCTATCGGCACCAGTCATGGCGCTTATAAATTCAGCAAACCGCCTACTGGCGAAGTGTTGGTGATCAGCCGATTAAAAGCCTTGCAACAGCGTTTGCCGAATACCCATTTTGTGATGCACGGTTCCAGTTCGGTGCCCCAAGATTGGTTGAAAATCATCAACGAATACGGTGGCGACATTCCGCAAACCTATGGCGTGCCAGTCGAAGAAATTGTCGAAGGCATTAAATACGGCGTCCGCAAAGTCAATATCGATACCGATTTACGCATGGCCTCTACCGGGGCGATGCGCCGATTTTTGGCCCAACCCGAAAATGCCGCGGAGCTCGATGCGCGCAAGACCTATCAAGCTGTCAGAGACGCAATGCAGGCACTTTGCCAGGCTCGTTACCAAGCATTCGGCTCTGCCGGGCACGCCGGTAAAATTAAAGCCATGCCATTGGCCGAAATGGCTAAAACATATCGATAGGAAATGGGCTTAATGGCGCAAGTTAAAGCGGTTTTCTAATGTCAGGAACGATGAATGTTTTTCAATCTACTTCGATTAATCATTAATCCAACGGCCGCATTAACCGCCATCCACAACAAGCATGGTGATTTTGTTCAAGCCAGCTTTTTCAATAAGAAACTATTGTTTGTTTCCAAGCCCGAACATTTTGAAGAAATTTTCAGTCAAGAAGCCAGAGGCTTAGTGAGCCGGGACGCACTTTATGAGGCCAAGAAACCGATGTTTGGCGATGGTCTGTTTAATAGCAAGGTCGATACCTGGACAAACCAGCGTCGGCTGATGCAGCCATTATTTACCAAGCAAGCCATCGGCGCATGGCAAGACATCATGCTGGAAGAAGCCAATAGCACTGTCAGCCGGCTTAAAAATAGCAATAGTTCTGAAATCAATATTTCAAGGGAAATGAAGGAGGTCATTCAAAAAATTTCCTGATTACCCACGACCCTCAGCAACTTACGAGCATCCTGCTAGTCCAATGAAAGCTATGAACTGACAGGAGATCGTGGCATGAAAAAGAATCCGATCCAATTTCAAAAAGGCTTTAG
>Ga0172378_10005546_pt1 | contig 11793 bp, 14 predicted proteins | sample GrowelOW332metaG_FD_119755 | JGI IMG/M metagenome (GOLD analysis project Ga0172378, IMG submission 119755) | Groundwater microbial communities from an aquifer near a municipal landfill in Southern Ontario, Canada - Pumphouse #3_1 metaG | ecosystem: Environmental > Aquatic > Deep subsurface >... | reverse complement strand
AGGATTATTTTTATCATATGTTATACGGCCTTTTTGATATAATTCTTTATCTAACTTACCTAATTTATCCCATAAAGCTTCAGCAGCTTCTAGATCTTTATTTTGTTGTGCTCTTATTTCTTCTCGTGTCTTGGTCTTTTCTATGTTACTCACTGCATTTATTAATTTTTCATCTTTTTGCAGCGTATAAGCAGGATGTGCCTTTATTTCGTCAATAGCAGCATTTTTAGCGTCTATTGTCGCATATATAGAATTCTCAGGAATTTTATTTAGTAGTTCTTCAACAGTTAAATTAACAGAGTCTGTCTTGCCAGTGTCTTCATAGTCTTCTAATTCATATTCAGAATCTCCAATTCCCATTTTTTCACGAATTTTATTCAATCTTTTAACTGCAGCATTAAAAGATATCTGAGCATCTCTGATATCAGTTGGTATACCTAAAGCTTTTGCGCTTTTTAATTTATTCTGAGCTAATTCAACCTTTTCTTGCGCATCGTCTAAATTATATTCTAACTGTTCAGCCTTTTGAGCTTTATTAAGTTCCAAAGTATTTTGACGATTCAACTCATTTTCTCTAGCAGTAAAATCACGAGTCTTCATAGCTTCTTCTAGTGCATTTTCTCTAGTAACGAATGATTCAATAGCACCCATGTCGCCAGTATCGATGTATTGCTTTTTAGCTAATTTCCACATAGGACTATCTTTATACCTATCTTCATAAGCTTGTAACTGAGAACGTTGCTGTAATTCTTTCTTTAATTCATCGATTTCTTGAACAATTTTTTTCTTTCTAGCGCGAACAGCTAATAATTCTTTTTGTCTATATGCATCACCTTCATTAGTAGAATTTAATGACTTATCTTTCATTGCTTGGTCAGCTAATAATTTCCATCTTAATGCATCTTGACTATTGTCATATGCTTCAGCCATACTATCGACATATGAATCATCCATTGCACCATATCTTAAATTATCCATCTTATACGCCATAATTAGTCTCCGTATTATTAATTGTGTCTGCTGTCGCCTGATTAGGTCTCGATAGTTGCATTTCTTTTACAGTTAATTCACGTAATTCATTCTCTAATTCAGCAATTTTAGCAGAAATATCCGAAGTATCAGTGGACAATTCTTTACTTCTTTGGTAACGGTCAAAGGCCTTACCACCAACACCAATTAATCCTTTAGCATATTCTGCCATTTTATCACGTCTAGCAGTATTATCAGCTATATTCTGTCTAATTCCAGCAATAGCAGATTGTAACATTGCTGCATATGGTATATTATCTCTTTCGTATAACATTTTAACTCCTTAAATTATGCTAGCAATTTGAGATGCATACGAAGATTTAGCAGCTTCTCTGTCTTGTGCTAATTTTAGTCGGTCAGCCATTTGTGCATCTTGGACCTTATAAAAATCATCTGCTAAATCACCTAGCATACTGACTTGAGTGTTATAGCCTTGTTGCAATGTATTCAATTTATTCTGCATCTTATTAATATAGTCAGACCATTGATTGTAGCTTGTATTTCTGTCATCCGAGAATTGGCTATATGCAGTATTATATAATTCTTGGTCTTTATCAGCTACACCTTGAGCAATATTAAGAGCTGCACCAGTACCTCTACCAAGACCAGCACCTGCTGCTGTATGTTGCAGTGCATCAGATGTACCTTTAATAATTTTATCTCGATATGGATTAATAAAATCGTCAGCCGTCTTGTTATATTCGAATTCATCAAAATCATATACAAAGTCATTCGGATCATAACTCTGAATTAATTCTTTGTACGTCTTGGCATCTTCTGCCGTTCCTAATGTATTTCTATTAGCGTAGTAATCAGTTAAATCCTGCAGCATGGTAGCATACGATGCATCTGATTCTAACCCTAACTTTTTAAGTTCTTTTCGTGCTTTTTCTTTAGCTTCACGAGTCTTATAGGAATCATAAGCACCTAACGCTAATCCTCCTAGACCTTGTACGGCACCTGCTACTATTTCTCCAATTGCCATGTGTACTCCTTACTTATTAATTAATTCCAATATGCCAAATGCTGATTCATCGTTGTCCAATGATACATTCATTCGGTTATTCGTTATTTCTATTTGTCTATTTTTACTTGTCTGCAAGAATCCATCGTATACCGATGGTAACTGGTAATCAGCTTTACAACCTTTCTTACACACGATATATACAATGTTCTTTATTATGGTTACACTGAAAGTCTTTTGTCCATCGTAACCATATTTGCCAGTTAATGCTTGTATGTTCTGATCATATTCTGAATACTTGATTTCTTTTATCATATAAGATTAGCTCCTTCAGAATAATTAATCTGTAAATTCATGATAGACAATGGTATTTCTTCGGTTGTACTTATTTCTAAAGTGAAGTATTTACCAAAGCCTAGATTGTAAAATACAGTGTTATATTCGTATTCACCGATTTTACCACAATAACCATCTTCATAGTCAGACCATGTTGAACCATCCCAACTATATCGAATAGTTATCCTTGGATTAAGTTCGTAGTCAGAGTAAGTATCGTTAAAGCTATGTTGACCATTGTTAATTATTAAGTTGACACTGTTAATAAAGAATGGCATGCCGTTAGATGTCAATACACCACCACGTCTAATCTTTAATATTGGTCTACCATCATGTTCCTTGTATACATTCTGGTCCATGTAACATAGCGCATCTTTAGTACCAAAATATACCTTGTCATAGCAGAATGTAGCATTTTTATAACGCCAATACGATTGTAAATTCATTGAATCCAAGGAACATCTGTTATGCCATGCTCTTTCGGTTATATCATAGACGTATGTAACTTTGTCTGATTCGAAAGTTATAGCATAAAATATATGTTGTTGTTCTTGCCACATTTGAGCATATGCTACCTTTTGGTTCAAATGTACGAATTCTCTTTCTAAATCTTTGGTAGATATTCTTGATATAGTTGTACCATCCAACATGAATATACCAGAATCACCTAAGTCGGATGAACCTAACCATATCGTAATGTTACCCAAATTACACAAGGAATTAACAGCTTTAATACCGATATTAGACGCAGCATTATTAGGCGATGAAAATGGGTTATTGACGTCATTATTATACGAGAATATTTGATATGACCTTGTTCCAAATGTGAACAAATATGAACCATTTGAACATAATGCCAATGTGTTATCAGGCGTCCATTCAGAATAGGTTACGAATCCGTAGTCCTTGAAGTCATCGGTATATATCTGAAATAGGTCGTTATATTCAGGCTCATTTTCAGCATAAGATTCAAATGGATATTGATAAGATTTGTACCATGCATCAGTAGCAGAGTCATTGACAATCAGATACCCATATAAATAGGCACAATGAGTTGGTTGAATATAAGTAGCTTCAGTGTTAACTCGAAGTGGTAATGGTATTCTTCGTAAATCTGCTTGTTGGTCGCCTAATGGTAGACCCACATTAACAGCATATACCGAGGTTCCATCGGTAATAATCAAATGTGGATGAGCACTACCATAACCACCAGTCTCACACATTTTACATTCTGTATTAAAGGATTCAATGTCACCTATTTCGGTAGCTTCGTTCGATTTAGAGATATAATATAATTTTTGGTCATATACAGCATATAGACCTGGTTCATTGTTATATGCTCTACTGACAGTGAACATTCCTCTACATTGACCAGTTAATTCGGTAGCAGTTACCATGCCATTAATTGGTCTCATTAGCATTACACAGGAATGTTCCGATGTATCTTGTACTTCTTGATACCAATTAATACTGGTGCCTAGACCAACTTTAGCTATGTTACTTCTTGATGTCTTACCGGCAATGTTAGTTAATAGTCTATTAGCCATTAAATATAAATCTCCCTGTAATTAGGTCATTAACATTATATCGTCTACAAGAATCTCGTGTAATACGTCTTTTAGCAGCTTTAGGTACTGAAATTAGTTCTTCACATTTAGCTAATTCCATTGATAAATTCTGGAACATCGTATTGTCATTTCTTGGATATTTTTGTACCAATGCTTTGGTTAATGCTAATATGAATAGTTCAGCATATGAATCTGAAATATACAGATTAGAATTAATGTCGAAAGTTAGTGCTTCATTGTATAATATTTTTACTTTACTAACATTTGGTACTTTGAATTTAATTAGCCATTCACCTTCTGATTTCTCTAGTACCGTGTATATATCAGACGATGGACCTTTGCCATCGAAAGATTGATAAGGTTCTTCGAATAATTCATACCATGAATCTGCATCTGGTACATATATCTTGTTAATTTTAGCAACATTTGGAATTACTGTGATTACTTCACCATCGAATGTAAATGAATTCGAAGAAGGGTCATCGTTGGTTACGATATGTAATACTGGGCTATATTGCACAACCTTTTCATTTTGGGTAAATGACAAATAATCGGTAGTATTATATTTAGACGCAATTCCCTTTAATAATTTAAATGTCTCTTCAACAATATGACCAGGAGCTGCTTGTCGTCTTGGTACAATATTGGCTCTAGCTAATGCTTCTGTTATTATTTCCCTTACTGATATCATATTTTACCTTATTTAACCTTGACCCAATCGCATTTACAATTACATCTTTTATCTGTATTTGGTGCATGTCCATACCATTTAGGCTTAGGTCCATGAACGGTATAACCTGTCATCTTTTTACATTTATCACAGCAATTAGGATTACCCTTAAATACCCAGGTCTGTCCTTGTGCTTTTGATCTTTTAGCAACTTCTACTGATTTTTTGAATAAATCTTTTAGTGACATTAAATACCTACGCGTTATATAATAATTAGATTATAAAAAAAGATATGTACCGTAATAGCACATATCTTTTAATTATAGAATATGAATAATATTAAGAATTTACTTGGTTAATACCATCTGCAACTAGTACCATGGCTTGAACACGTGGTTCAACTGTGCCGGCGACGCAGACGATATCCCAACGGTTAACGTTAATACCGGCGATTTTGTCACAGTCTTTATTCTCATGCATTGTAACACCAGCGATACTGGTTGTCTTCGAGTTGTTATCATTGAAGTCCAATTGGTCCAATGTGTCGAATTCATAAGAACCTTCTGCACGAATAATACCACAATGGTAAGTATCAGCAGGAGGACATGTAACAGCTTTACCAGCTAAAGCTGAAGTTGCAATATTGCTTCCATCAGCCCAAGCAGCTTCTTTAGTACCTTCGCCAGCAAAGTCAACAGAACGAACTGCTACTGCAGAAGGTGCACAAGCACTTACAGCGATAAAGGCTTTAGGATAAGTCGTTACTCCACCAACAGTGTCGCAAGCATATACATCTTCGATCCACAATGGCATACTAGCTGGAATATTAGCGGATACACCAGAACTCAATCCGATAGTATCGATACCATTCGATCCAGGCGTATAAGATTCAACGGTTGCATTTGCCATTTGACTAGCCAATGCAGAAGTAACCAAGACAGAAGGCATGAAGCGTTCTGAATGATATTCAACGTTACCGAATGAGCCTAGAGCACCAACATCGGAAATGGATTTAACAGCGCCAAGTGGTACAAAGGATTGACCATTCGAAGTTAGAACACCCTGAACACGTGGGTTAATGAATCCATAAATCTTTTCATCGGTAAGGCTCTGAATAGACTGACCAGCTTGAGCAAGTGGTCCAAAGCCTTTACCAACGAATGCCATATTCTGCTTTCCGATATCTTCAGCAACAGCTTGCTTTACAAGACCATTGGCTAATACAGTTCCTTGAGGAGTAGCAACTTCCCTATCCCAATCAAGATCGGTTACTTTTTCGATAGCATTTGTCTGAACTGCTACGTTACCTAGACTAACAGGAACTGTAACTTTACGTTCTTTTAATGTGGCTAGGTTATTTGTAACATCCAAGCTTGTTCCGAATTTACCAGCATCGGTAATAACGAAATCGAATGATTGACCATTACGTAACCCTGGACGTAAAAATTCTTTTGCATAGGAACGAGATCCTACGGTTAAAAATGACATTTTGCTAGCAGCGCGTACGTTGACTAGCTCTGTTCTTTTATTTGTAACTGCGTTAACTTTGTTAACAATTGTTGCGGCCATAATAATATCTCCTGATATTTAAATTTAATGATTTTGTAAGTATGAGACCCAATCAACTTTTGAATTGGATATACTATGATTATTTGATACTTGCTTACCAATGATTGGCAATTTAGCCTTTGGCTTTGGTGGATTAAGTATCTTGTTGGCATAGGCGTAAAATCTTTGCTTAATTACATAAGGGTCTGAAGAAGATGTGATATAATCGACAGCTGCTCCGTCCTTTAATAATTTATTCATCACCTTCGGATATTGAGGCATATGGTCGATAGTAGATAGGACTGTGTTAGCAACTTCTTCACCTTTCTGTTCTAAATAAGAAAGAAAGACTGGTCCATACTTATTCAAGGTTACCATGTACTCTTCTTTTTCTTCTGGTGTGCTAAAGGAATTTTCCATACGACTTTGTATTTCCAAATCCTCGTATTCCTTCTGAATTTCTCGGTTATGCATTTCTAATTGCTTTACTTGTTCGGCTTTTAGACGTTGATCCAATTTATATTCGATATATGCATCTTCATCACCTTTGAAATCGTCTTTTTTTAGACCTTTATATTTGTCTAATTCAGCTCGTAATTCCTTGAGTTGAGATTCATAATATTCTTTTTGTTCACGTCTTTTTTGCTTTTCTCTAGCAAATGCATAATTCCTTTTCTGTTCAGGAGTTAATTGTGATTTTTTCGGCTTTGCCTTTTCACCTGCTTTTGGTTCAACAGTGGTTACTTCTTCAGCTTTAGGAGTACCAGTTGGTTCGGCAGTATCATCCATTTTTTCATTAGCTACCTCGGATACGGACGCTGTATCTTCGGTTGAATTTACATTTTCTTGGTCATCAGGTGCTGAATCTGAATTCTTCGGATCAATAAATTCTAATGCTTCTTCTGTTGTCATGTATATTCAACTCCAAGGATTAACATAGGTTCCTCGTTACCTCTTTATATAATAATTAGATTTTAAAAGCTAGTGCATATACTTTTGATGGACCATTTTTCCGATGCTAGGCGCATTAACTAATTGAGCTGCCTCATATGGTGTCATGTAATGGGAATGGTCCTTATTACCATATCGAATTGAACCGATATTAGTATTTGGGTTATAATTTAGACTTTGTATCCAACCAGATGATTGTGTTATTGGTCGTCTTGGGAATTTATCATTCCAGTATTTGGGTAATGCTTTTTCATATGCCTTACCTTTCATAATGTCAATTTGTCTTTTTAATAGACCAACAGGTGTTCTAGTATATATCTTGCCATTTGTATATCTATTTAACGCTTCATTATGTTCTGCTGGCGTCTGACGTTCAGTAGCAAATCTATTACCACTTTTTCCTGCATTGTTACCCCAACCATCTCCATGTATAATTTGAAATAACATTTATTCCTCCAGTCCTAGAATTTCGTTATTCTTTTCTATAGACTTATTAATTTCGGCTGCAGCTTTAATGGCATTTTGTTGAGCTTTCAGTTGTAAATCTTCCGAATGCTTGATACCATCTTGTTCCAACTTAGCTTGTTCAAGTGCCATTTTGTTATTTTCAGAAATTTCGAATTTAGCCATATCTAATTGACGTGATTCTCTATTATTAATTAATTGAGCTTCAGCTGACCTTAGTTGTTCTTGAGATACTTTGAGTTCTTCTTGCATAGCTAATAGCTTTTGGTTAGCTTCTTCTAATTCCTTCATTGTATTATCAGTTAATGCTTGCATTTGCTTCATCATATGTATTGCATTTGGATCTTCGATATCAGCTATTAATTTTAATTCAGCTGGTAAGTTAGCTACAATATTTCTAGATAAGTCTTCACCGATATTATCATCTAACGAATCAGCATAATATTTAGCTACCAATGGCTTCATGTTATCTGGCATTAACGTGGATACAGCCTGTAATTGTTGTCTCTCTTTCATTCGTCTTGTTATAACCAATGGTCCATTTTCTAACGTAAATGTTGATTCATTACCATCGTTGTACATTTGAATCATGATTCGACCTAGTGTTCTACATGCTAACATGGCATGATTGTAATAATTCGACACATTTGATTCATTGTTAACTTCTTGTCGTAATATTTCAGTAGCAGTCTTCTGTGGCGCATTATGAATACCAGTTAATTGGACACCAGCCACATCTTCAATTAGTGTTCTTGTTAAGCTAATTACATTTTGTAGGTCACCAGTCTGGAATTGTTCGATTAGTGGTTCTGGCTTATTAGTACCTTTCCATAGGACTAATGCTGAATCGTCTTGGTTAGCTTTAGCATAATATTCTTCTAACCCGTCTAATGAATCGACATGCATCAGGAAATTAGCTTTAACAGTTCTAGAACATCTTTCGATTAACGAGGAATAGGCTGAATTCAGACCTTGCATTAATGGTAGTGTCGATTGAATTATGCCATTGTAATTTACTTCTTGATTTTCGTATATCTCGTTACCAACAAATCTGATTATTGGAATTATTTTCGTAGGTAGAGAAGACATGCTAACTACTTTGTTACCACATATTTTATAGAAGTCTACTGTATTATTTTCGTTCTTTACGTAATAAGATACAATGGCTACTGTATTTTCGACAATATTCCATTGTTCAATTTTATCCAATGACAATTTAGATTTACTTCTAGGGTAATCGAATGGAACTACGTCGTCGCCATATAGTCTTTTTGCTTTTTTAACTGAAATAAAGTTAACAACAGCGCCTTCTTCGGCATCACATCCATCTAATGTATTAATATTAGGGTCCATAGCAATGGATAATAAATTCTTAGGACTTTCGATTATGAACTTTGGTTCACCATTTAATTCGTCTTCAACTGTTGTTGCTACAATGAACCCGTAACCAGATATAACAGATTTTCTAAATGCGTCTGTTAATGCTAATTTAGAGTCATTGTCTGATTCGATTTTGTCAATTTCTTTTTGTAATTCTTCTAAATTCTTTTTGTCTGTTAATTCAACGTGATATGGTGAAGATGAAAATGGTGAAGATATAGCGTTAACTAAAGTTGTCCATTGGTTAATTGAAAGATTTAACCTGTTCTTGCCTCTTTTAAATTCTTTCAGTATGTCTTCTGTCCAGAAGTTACCAGAATACATCTGTAAATCATCCATGGCTCTCGACAATGTGTTATTGAATCTATCACTGCTACGACATAGAAAGTCTTGACAGTCTGATATAATTTTGTCAGACTCTTCTTCTGTTAAAGTTCTTTCTGTAATACTTTCTACATTATCTTCTATAGATGGAATGTCTTTATTTAATACGTCGTCCATATTATCGTCTGCGATATAATCTAATTTGTCTGTTGTCATGAAATACCATTATAGTTGCTTTATATAATAATTAGATTCATTATATAAGATTTAAATATTTAGACGCTATACTCTTAGCCTTTTTGGCTTCAAGGAGTGAATTATCACGATGGTTCATTGAATATATGGCTAATGCTATGGCGTCGGATACGTCTGGTGATTTATTAAGGGCCTTTCTTATTAGGTCTTTTGGAACTAATGCTAATTGACCCTTATTATTAATGAATGCTTCTTGTACTAGAAATTCTTCTATATATTCGGGTGGTATATAGAACCCTTCCTTAATTGCCTTTATTGCTTCTAAATACATTTCTGTTCTAGCATTTGGGTATTCTTCTTTATTATAAGCTGCTTGTGCAAAGTTAACTGGCGTTACCATTATACCCTTTTGCTTTAATACATCGGTTACTCCGCTAGAATATCCACCAGTACCATCAGCACATCCTGATATTACATTGAACCTCTTATATTGGTCAGATATAATGGCTACTTTTTCGAATGTGTCAGTTGATTGTGATTCTTTTACCTCTTTAACACCATATTTGTCGATTATTACCATTACATCTCTGTCTGAACCTAGGCCAGCAGCATCATAACCGAAATAATTAATATTATCTGGATCTACTCTATTAAGTGGTACAAAGTCTTTTCTGAATATTATCTGGTTAGACGGTTCTATGTCTAATATTTCACCCAAGATCTGTTGATTATAGAGGTTACTGCCTTCTACATATCGTTCTTTTAGTTCATTTTTATATTCTTCGCTAGTAAATGGGTTGTCCAAAGAACTAACTGTCATTACTTGGTCTGGATATTTTTTACATAGTTCACTGAAATAGTTAGATACTTTTTTGATTGCGAAGTTGTTGACTGGTGAAGATATTAATCTGGTCTTAGATTTATATTTGCTACCTCTCATACGGTCTCTGGCATTATTGTATATTTCTTCGGAACAATATGCAGCTTCGTCAATACATAATATCGAAATTTCAGTTAGACCTAATAAAGAGTCTGGATTTTCAGCAGAATAACCGAAGATAATTGACTTATTAGGGAATTCTATTTCGACTGCACTTTTATTATGGGTTACGTTAATACCCATTGACGCAGATACATTTAATATTTCTCTGAATAATACTTTTGTCAGTGCTCTATAATTCTGAGCAATACAAATACATCGTATATCTGGATTTTTCATGCATTGTAATACAATCCATATTGCCATTATTCTGGATTTACCTGCACCTACCCCAGCTTTAACGATGAATAGGTCATCATCGAAATGTTCTAAGAATTCCTTTTGCCATTTTGACAATTGCAGATTAACATTCATAAGCTTAGACTACTGTGAAAGTTATATTAATATTATCACTCTTGTCTGAAGATATTTCCATTTTCTTAGATACATCGGCATTCCAGTGGGACTTATCACGTCTCTCTAGTATCTTAATGTATATTTCTGCTAATTTTGAATTTCTTTGATTTAATAAGGACTTAGTTAATTCAGACCTAAGTAATAATAATTTGGATTTATAGAACTCTGGGTCTATATCAGTCTTGATTGTGCCTATTGGCGCATACGTAAATGCTAGGTCTCTGAATTCTTCTATGTTGTTGGTTGATAATAGTCCAATAGATAGATTACGGTTAAGATCAGACTTCGGTGTTATTTGTGTATTGAATGTATTTTTATTGACTTCACAGGTCGATTTAAATTGCTCGAATATTTCTATTCTCGTGAAATTATTCGACAACCAGTTAGACAATTTCAAATCGTCTTTCATATCTTTCTCCTTATTTTAGGCATAAGTTGCCTTTTTTTTTAATTATCGAGAAGTGCTAAATGGATTAAATAAAGACTGAGAATTCGCTCTGTCAGTGTTATAATTATTCAACATTTTTAATTCTGATAACATGCTGGACATAATGTCAATGATTTTGTCCAGCTTTTTATTCATATTCGAATAATTGTCAGATTCTTTATTTAATGGTCCTTTAGCAGTTGGTTCTGGATTAAGCTTCTTCATCTACTTCTTCTTCTGGAAGTTCTTCCAGTTCTAACTGTAGTTCTTCTGCTGCTTCCATTTCATCTGGCAGTTCTTCACTCATTGTGACACTGTTCCATACATTTTCTAATCCAGCATTCATTGCAGCAATGTCATCTTGTTCAATGCCATATTTAGAACAAATTTCCGAAAGCAAATCGACAAATTCGCCAGTAGCTTGTCGTAACTGTTCCATTTCAGCGCCATCTTGTTCAATACCTTGAGATTCTAATAATTCTTGTTCTTGTGCCATATTTGACCCTTTTTTTAATGTGACTTTATATAATAATTAGATTT
>Ga0172378_10005545_pt1 | contig 11795 bp, 10 predicted proteins | sample GrowelOW332metaG_FD_119755 | JGI IMG/M metagenome (GOLD analysis project Ga0172378, IMG submission 119755) | Groundwater microbial communities from an aquifer near a municipal landfill in Southern Ontario, Canada - Pumphouse #3_1 metaG | ecosystem: Environmental > Aquatic > Deep subsurface >... | reverse complement strand
TGTCAAACAAAATAGCAATACGAGGTTTAAGGCCTTGGGTTTCGAGATTTTTCTACACTTAACCCAGCCCTCTTTTTTGTGTCTTTTTCAACTTGGTGGGTCATCAAAGTACACGAACCCCGAACACAACCTGAATGTTTACATCAGGAAGGCAACGCAACACTTTTTCAAGTCATCTGCAACTCTTTTACCTTAATGTTATTATGTGTACGATTTTCTATGCCGTACTATTAAGAGTCTTGACTCTTAATCTGGTTGTCATAAAAAAAGACTAGCGAAATGCTTAGTCTTTTTCAACTTGGTGGGTCATCAAAGCACACGAACCCCGGACAACCTGAATGTTTACATCAGGAAGGCAACGCAACACTTTTTCAAGTCATCAGCAACTCTTTTACCTTAATGTTATTATGCGTACGATTTTCTATGCCGTACTATTAAGAGGCAGACTCTTAATCTGGTTGTCATAAAAAAAGACTAGCGAAATGCTTAGTCTTTTTCAACTTGGTGGGTCATCGGGGGATCGAACCCCGGACAACCTGATTAAGAGTCAGGTGCTCTACCAACTGAGCTAATGACCCATAATTAAGGTAAAAACCTTGATTATGAAATGTTGGTGCGGTCGAGAAGACTTGAACTTCCACGGTTTTAAAGAACCACAAGATCCTTAGTCTTGCGCGTCTGCCAGTTCCGCCACGGCCGCATATACTCTTAGGGATAACTTGTGTATTGCCTAAACAAGTAAAAGTATTATAACATAATATATTCAATAAATAAAGAGTTTTTCATAAAAAAACTAAATTTTTTTAACTTTATAAAAAAGTATTTAATCATTAATTATTATAAATAATGTAATATAAATTATATCAAAAATTGAATTTAAAATGAGTCATTTTAAAAACTTATATTATTATTAATTTATTCAAATATCATTAATATTACTACATTAAAAAACTAACCAGTAAAAATTTTCACTTGCTTATATATAATTAATACATTTTATCAATTAGTTCCTTAACTTCGTTTTTCGTTAGTCCCAGATTTTTTAGATAATTTAGTTCAACTCCCAAAAACTCTTTTGCTAACTTAATTCGTTTGTCATCAAGGTTTTTTGTTGTTAAGTTTGAAACGAAACAACCTTTTCCTGCAATAGTATAAATAAAGCCATTTAACTCTAAATTATCCCAGGCTTTTTTGATAGTGATTACGCTTACATTCAGTTCTCTTGCTATCACTCTAATGGAAGGCAAGCAAAAGTCTGCGGGTAATTCACCATTAAAAATTTCGGCAATAATTTGGTTGTAAACTTGCTGGTAAATAGGTTCTAAACTTGTATTTGAAATAATAATATCCATAATTTAGCACCACTAAAAATTTACTTTATCAAAATTTTTCACTGCCCGTTTATAAGATAAAAAAGCACTTAAAATATAAAATCCCAAACCAACTAGCAAAACTAAAATTTGATACCCAATATTTTCTACATTATAGCCGTCCAAAATATTGTGTAAAACTGGTATAGCAATAACAAGTCCTTCCAGAAGCAAGGCAACCAACATATATCCTGTCAAACCCCAAAATACTGAAATACCAATTTTGTATCCTGTTTTAAAAAATTGTGGAATAAATATAAAATTAAACACACCAAACTCAATAAAAGCAAAACCAAATAAGGTAAAATTTGCATCCAAGCCTACCAAATTTCCACCAGTATTTATCACTAATGCTGACAAAATCGCAAAAGGAATACAGGCAACAATTTGAACACCTTCCAAAAACAAAATGGTAAACAATTTTGATTTCACAATATCATTTCTAGGAATAGGTAACATAGATGTAAATTCAATATCTTTATTGTCCCTTGCTAAACTAAAAGTGATAAAAATTGCTAGAATGGCATAGCCAAAAGCAACAAAATATGGATAGTTTGGAATTATCACCAAAGCAGCAAGCAATGAAAATAAAATATATAATGCAGTCGGTACTACAAGTTTCAATTCCTTATAAAAAATGTTTTTCATTTGTCTTCCTCCCTATTTAGATAAATCATCAAATCTTCTAGATTAGGCTTTTCTTTTTGTACTTGACTATCCTTTTCAAAATCCTTGCGTTCAATCAAACCACTAAACCCAAATTCGTTATTTTTTAAACCTATCAATTTACTTTTCAATTCATTTGTTAAGTCAGCCTTTTTCCCTGATAAAACATAATATTTGTTTATCAAATCATCTTTTGTGCTATTCGCTATTAATTTCCCATTGCGTATAAAAATTATAAAGTCAGCACATTTGTCCAAATCCGAAGTTATATGTGTAGAAAACAAAATACTCTTATCGCCATTTGCTATCACTTCTCGCATAATATCTAATAATTCATCACGAGCAATAGGGTCAAGTCCACTTGTAGGTTCATCAAGTATAATCAATTTTGCTTCGTGAGAAAGTGCAAATGCTATACCCAACTTCACTTTCATACCAGCACTCAAATCACTGATTTTTTTATTTTCATCTATATTAAACTTTGTCAAATAATTTTCATATAAACTATCGTCCCACTTATCAAAAAATCGCTTGTATACATCAGCAACTTTTTTTATTGTGTAGTGAGAATAACAATCCATAGGTCCAAACATAAACCCAATTTCTTTTTTTATTTCGATCTCATTTTTGGACATATCTTTACCCAAAATTTTGACTTCACCATTATCAGGTCTAACAATATTTAAAATTGATTTTAATGTAGTAGTTTTACCTGCCCCGTTCATTCCAATAAACCCCATAATGTAACCTGTTGGTAATTCAAACGAAACATCAACTAAATCGAATTTTGGATAGTGCTTACACAAATTTTTTACTTCTAACAATTTTTCTTTCTCCTCCAACTGTGTATATTGATTATATACAGTATAACATTATTAAATATGCAAGTCAATATTTTAATGTGAAAAATTGAAATAATTTTTTGTACCAACAAGACAAATTCTATCATATATAAAATGATTATATTTAAAAATAAGAAGGTAATAAAATATGCCCTATAAAATTATTAATTGTGAAAATTTAGTGCATAATACTATGTTTTTTATGAATTTATTGCCAAAAAACACTCTTTTATGTGCTGTTGTCAAGTCAAACGCCTATGGTAATGACTTAAAGTGCATAGTACCTACCATTAATAATTTGGTTCAATACTATGCAGTAAACAGTGTAAATGAAGCATTAAAATTAAGAAAAATAACCTCACTTCCTATCTTGGTATTAGGCAAATTTAATTCAAAAAAATTAGGTCAGGCAATAAAAAAACAAATTGAATTTTGCGTAGACAGTCTGGAAGATATACAAATATTAAAAAAATATAACGCTGAAATAAAAATACATATTGCAATAAATTCAGGTATGAATAGACTAGGATTATCCAGAATTCAAGATTGTAAAACATTATTAGAAGATATAAAAAAGTACAAAAATTTAAAAATTCAAGGTGTATTTTCTCATATCGGTGATGCAATAAATACAAAAAGAACGACTTCTCAATACAGGCAATTTTTAATTTTATCTAGTGTTTTTCCAGCCAGTGCTATTCATCATATTTCAAATACAGATGCACTCCTCTACCATCCAAATATGTCTATGGATATGGTTCGAGTTGGTATAGGATTATATGGCTACGGCAATATAAATTTGATGCCTTGTATGAGTGTATATGCAAAAATCATTGCCATACATAATGTTTATAAAGGTGAATATTTGGGTTACGGAAGTGAACATAAATTAAAGCAAGATAAAAAAATTGCAGTTGTAGATATTGGATATGCAGATGGACTTCCTAGGACTTATTCCAAATCTGGCAAGATTTTAATTAATGGAAATAGTTGCAAAATTGTAGCAAATATATGTATGAATATGACTATTGTTGATATTTCAAATATTGATTGCAAAGTCGGTGATACTGTTACAATTCTCGGCTATGATGGTAAACTATCAATTTCGGCACAAGATATAGCCTCCGCTTGCAATACTATTCCATATGAAATTTTAACTAATTTTAGTAAATTAAAAAATAAAAAAGGCTAACTGCCTTTTCTTTTTTAATTAATTTTGTTTTCTATTTTATTATAAAAAATATAAGAGTTTAATAATTATTTTATAGTCAAATTTGTAACAAAGAAATACAGAGCATTTTCAGCAGACATCAATCCTGCTTTAATTTTATAATCCAGTTCTTCCCCCAAATCCAAAATGCTTTTTAATTTTACAGGGGTAAAACTTTTGGCAGTTTCTCTTGCCACTTTGATAGAATACTCTTTTACGCCGAGTAAATCTGCTATATCTTTATTGTTCAATTTTGTGCTAACAGTGTAAAACATTCTACGAAAATTCGATTGAATCATCATCATTAAAGTTTGTGGTTGCTCTTTCTTTTCAAGCAACAATGTAATGATATTCAAAGCCTTTTTGCCATCACATTTGGATACAGCATTTCCCAGTTCAAAAATTGAAAATTCCACATCTTTATGAACAAGTAATTCCACATCATCAACTCTTACAAAACCTTCTTCGCCTACATAACTAGCAAGTTTTACTGCCTCATTCGTTATTCGCATCAAGTCCAAATTACAATATGCTAACAAAGTATTCAAAGCCGTTATGTCAATGCTAACCTTATATTTTGATAAAAGGCTGATAACAATTTTTTGCACCATAGGAGCATCAAGTGTCGCACAATCTACCAACATTGCATATTTAGAAATTTCTTTATAACAAGCACTATTATTTGAGTCAACAATAACAAGACAAGTGCTAGGCGTTGGCTTTTTACATAATTCTAATATAGCATTTATATCTTTGTCCGCTCTTAATATAACATCACGAAGTACTATGCACTTTTTTTCCGCCATCATAGGCAAAGATAAAACTGATGTCATTATATTTTCAATATTTGAGTTTTCTTCATCAAAAACTATTACATTGATATCTTTAAATTTTGGTACAGCAGTATTTACTATCATTTCTTCCGCTTTGTTGCGTAAAAAAGCATCTTTGCCCTGTATAAGATATACAGGCAATACATTATTTTGTAAAGATACTTTTAAATCCTGAAATTTCATAAAATCCTACTACTTTTTTAATTTTTTTAATCAAATTTATAAAAATACTGCAAAAAAACTAAATAAATTCACTTTTTTTTAACATTTATATATAACAAAGTTTAACACACATTTTCATATTTGTAAAGGCGATTTGTGAATTTAGATTATCCAAATAAACAGCGAAAGTTCCACAACAAACGGCTAAACAACAAAAGCAAAAAATTAATATTTTAGATAACTTGCTGAATAAGCAATTATAACTAATACTAAACATTGCGAACAAGTAAATAATAATTACCCAGTCATAAAATGCTGGCAATGTTGTTGTAGCAAATGTAACATTCGCAAACAAATTGCAAGTCCACAATACCAAAAATATTCCCCATTGTAATAGCCACAAAAGAAAACTCAAAAATGGAAATATTAATGTTATTATTACAAACAAAAATAAACACATATATACCACACCAAAAAATGGTACAACTACTAAATTTGCTATTAAACCGATGACAGAAATATAATCAAAAGCATTTATCAAAAAAGGTAAAGTTCCAATTTGAGCAGATAAACTTAATGCTAATAAATCCCAAAATTTTTTAAATCTAAACCTTTTGAACAAGTTTTGAAATACTGGCATCAAAAATATAATAGCAAACACACTTGCAAAACTTAATTGAAAACTTAAATCAAACAACATTAAAGGTTGCCATAATAACAATATTAATCCAGCCAAGGATAAACTTGATAGACTATCAGTTTGTTGTCCAAAGGCTTTGCCAAGTAATAAAGCAACCGCCATAATACTTGCTCTAATTACAGACACCGCCCAGCCACAAAGCATACAATACAGCAACAATATAATTGAAATTGACAGAACTTGCCATTTGTCTTTCATCTTAATTTTGCGTAAAATAAATAGCAAAAGTAGAACCAAGAAACCAATATGCAAACCAGATACAGCCAAAATATGTGCTGTGCCAGTTGCTTGAAAATCTTGCAGAGTATCATCATCTACAAATGTTTTATCACCCACCAAAACAGCATAAGCCACATTTGCATAACTTTCACTCATATTTCCATACAACAAATTTTTGATATTTTCCCTGACACTATCTAATAGTCCCAGACTACCCTTGCTAATAATTAAATCATTTGCATCAACATATGCTTTGTGTTGATAATTATTTTTATAAGCATAACTATTCAAATATTCTTTATTAAAAATAGGAGAATTATAAATTTTTGCAACAAAAACTACCATATCATTTGGCTCTAAATTAAAAATTTCGTTAGTGTCATCGACAAGAGAAATATCAACTTTTACTAAAATTCTATTTTGAGGTTTGTATTCCGTAGAGTCATAAACAACAGTTGCATTCTCTATATAAAAACTCAAAATATCATCATTGATTACAGTGTTTTCACTTACTATCCCTACAACATAATAATCCAAATTTTTGTTACTCTCAAAATTTGAACCTGAATTATAATAGTTAAAATCAAACATTGCAAAACCCAAAAAGAAGAAAACTATTATCGTTAAAAATTTCCACTTTAAATTCCAAAGATTTTTAAATACTTTGTTCTTTACCACTAAATAAAGAAGCGAACACAAAATTAACGAAATTAAAACCCCACCCACTATATAAAAATAAATGGGAGATTCATAAAAATATAATTTACCCAAATATATACCCAAGGCTAATGCCAAAAAGGTAAATAACAAAGGTCTAAAATGTGCTAGCATTTTTTTGTCCTTAGTCTTTTTTTATTATTGTAGCAAAAAACTACAAAATAGGCAAATTTTTTTACAAAAGTGCTTGAATTTCATTGTCAATTATGATAAAATGTATTTACTAATTAACATATGGCCTCGTAGTATAGCGGTTAGTACACCAGCCTCTCACGTTGGACACGCGGGTCCGATTCCCGCCGAGGTCACCATTTGATTAGAGAAAGTGCAGAAATGCACTTTTATTTTTATCTTTTTTATATAAACGCCACTTTTATTATTTCCATTATCAACTACTAACTTAATTCTTTAAACATTATCGCTATTATATTATTTAATTACATTAAAAAGTTTTTGTATTTATAATAAAATTTTTAACAACTAAGATAATGAGATTAATTCTTCTTAGTGTATTTATTGCATTTTTTCTAAAATTATGCTAAAATTAACTAATAGATTTTTTTCAAGGAGATTTTTATGGACTGGACACAATTCTGGATAGATGCTCAAACATTTTTAACGACTAGCGGTTGGCAACTTGTGCAAACTGTACTCGTTTTAACAATAGGTATAATTGTGGTAAAAGTTTTAATTGCAGTTATAAAAAGGGCTTTCCGTAGGTCAACAATGGACGCTATTACTCAATCATTTTTGAATAGCATTATAAAATATGCCCTGTATATAGTATTGTGGATTATTGTGCTACAAATTTTGGGTGTACCATCAACCACATTTATTGCGGCACTCTCTACCATAGGTTTAGCAATAGGTTTGGCACTCAAAGATTCTCTTAGTAACTTGGCAAATGGTATCATAATAATTACTACCAAACCTTTTAGTAAAGATGAATATATAGCAATCGGCGATGTTGAAGGAAAAGTTAAATCAATACAAATTTTGACTACTACTTTAACTACCAAAGATAATAAAGATGTAATTCTACCAAATTCTGACATTGTTTCAAAAGCAATTACAAATTATTCAAAAAGTCCAGTTCGTCGTGTTGATTTTCATTTTTCTGTGGCTTATGAATCCGACTTACAAAAAGTATATAGTACCATTTTAAGTGTAATTAACAGCGATGGTAGAACATTCAAAGACCCTTCTCCAAAAGTAGTATTGAATCAAATGGGAGATAGTGGTCTGGACATATTTGCTTATTGTTGGTGCGATAATACTGATTACTGGGATGTTTACTGGAATATTCAGGAACTAGTATTTAGTGAATTTAACCGCAACAACATATCTATTCCTTATAATCAAATTGATGTTCGTATGCGAAATAATGATGAAATTGATAATATAAAATTATTTAGCCGAGATAAACTTCCTGTCCGTGTTGAAAAAGTAAGAACCAAAGAAGAAAAAAGTGCTTTGGAAGATATTCTTGGAGTTGATTTTGATAAATTTAAAACTTTCAAAAAAATAAAAAGAAAGCCAAAAAACTCCAAGACTTCAACCAAATTACAACCATCAACAACAAAAGTAGTGGAAACCACTTCAACTTCTATTAATGAAAATGAATAATTTATAATAGAAATAAAAAAGACTGTAACAAATTTTACAGCCTTTTTATTTCTAATAAACTATTTTATTCTTGAACATAGGTTGAGTCAAAAACCATTGTCACAACGGTTGAATGTCCTTGTTCATTTAGTGAGAAGGTAATTGTTCCATTATTATATGCACCAGTAAAAACAGCATTGTCTGGAAATGTAAGTTTAATACTTTCGCCTATAACTACATATGTTATCGTGCCGACTTCATTGGGACTTGTCATATTTCCATTATTTAAAATATAATATTTACCAATAAACTCATCACTTGTTGTATCATCTACTAAGAAACTCGTTATTCTATATGCACCATTTGGGACTGTTATATCTGCTGTATAAACCATTGTTACAACGGTTGAATGTCCATCCATTGCATGTGTTAAAGTTATTGTACCATTGTTGTATTCGCCTGTAAACACAGCATTGCTTGGAAATATAAATCTAATACTTTCGCCAGTAATCACATATGTTATAGTACCGGTTTCATCTGGACTGGTCATATTTCCATTATTTAAAACATAATATTTACCAATAAACTCATCTCTTGTTGTATTATCTTCCAAGAAACTCGTTATTTTATATGCTCCATTTGGGACTGTAATATCCGCTGTATAAACCATTGTTACAACGGTTGAATGTCCATTAGTTGAATTAGATAAAGTTATAGTACCATTGTTGTATTCGCCTGTAAAAACAACATTATCAGGAAATGTAAAGGTTAAATTCTCTCCTGATACTGTATATGTAATTTCACCTTCTTCTTCTGGACTTGTCATCACTCCATTATTTAAAGTATAATACGTACCAACAAAACTATCATCTTCAACATTATCGACTAGAAAACTTGTTACTTTATATGCTCCATTTTGTATAGAAATATCATTAGTTCCGCAACCACTGAATATTAGACAAGGCAAAACTAATAACATAATAGCAAATAAACTAGAAAGACTAAATATTTTCTTGATGTTGTTCATTAAATTTCTCCTTTAAAATTATTAATACTTTATTTTATCATTAATTAGCAACAAGGTCAATATATTAACTTATACTTTTTTGTACAATTTCTTATATTTTATACATAATAACACTTTTCTTTGACAAACTTTAACAAGTAATTTAAGCATTTTATCTACATTTTTTGAATTAAATTTTGATTTTTAAACCATTTACTCGCTATCTGTAATAAACTAGAATTTGACATTATAATTTTTATATGTAATAAAGTACTTACAATTTTTTAGCAATAAATTAAAGATTTTGATATTTTAAATTAGTAAAGCATAGGACTGCCATAATAATTAATCAAATAATTTTTTAAAATTCACAACCTGAAAAGTTTTTATATAAATAAAAAAAGAACTTATTAAAAAAGTCCTTTTATTAATCATTTATACTAACTCAATTATTGCAACTTCTGCTGCATCACCACGGCGTGGTCCTGCTTTGATGACTCTGGTGTAACCACCATTTGTACCAAGTTCTTCTGCTCTCTTTTTGTATTTAGGTCCATATACATTGAAAATCTTTTCAATCAATGGGTGCTTTATACTTTCAGTACGAGCAACAAAATCAGCCTTTGACTCTTTGTCTGCTCTTTGTTCCTGAACATCATAAACCTGTGCCATTACAGCACGACGAGCAGCCAATTTCTTTGCGCCATCGTTTATTACTTCACGCTTTGATTTTACGCCTTTACTGTCAATAACATCTTTTTGAACAGTAACGGTGTCATCATAAGTTTTTACAGCAAGTGCGATAATTTTATCTGCAATGCGTTGAACTGCTTTTGCACGAGCATATGTAGTTTCCAATCTACCATTCCACAAAAGTGTAGTAACTTGGTTACATAATATTGCATCACGCAAAGCAGGGCGTTTGTTTAACTTATTGAATCCTGCCATTATTTTCTCCCCTTATTATTCATCATCATTTTTTAATGTGAGCCCAAGGCTCTCAATCTTCTGTACAATTTCTTCCAAAGATTTGCTACCAAGGTTACGAACCTTTGATAACTCTTTGAGAGTCTTGCAAGTTAAATCACCAACTGTCATTATGTTAGCACGCTTCAAACAGTTTGTACTACGAACAGACAATTCCAACTCTGCAATTGACATATCTAGCACTTTCTTTTGGTCATCTTCCTCTTTGGCAACCAAAATGCTACCATCTCCCATACCATCAATTAAATTGATGAACAAAGACATATAGTCATTTACAATCTTACCACTTAGGCTGGTAACCTCTTTTGCACTTGTAGCACCGTTGGTTTCTACTTCCAAAGTCAACTTGTCATAGTGCATATCTTGTCCAACACGAGCACCATCAACAATATAATTTACTGACCTTACAGGTGTAAAAATACTGTCAATAGCAATGTAGCCGATAGAATCGCAACATTCTTTATTATCCTTTGCTAATACATACCCTCTGCCACGACCGATAACAATTTCCATATCAATGGTTGCACCGTCTGCCAAAGTACAAATGTGAAGGTCAGGATTGATTACCTCAACTTCTTCATTTAAAGTAATATCACCAGCAGTAACCTCGCAAGGTCCTTTTGCTTTTAAAAATACCGTACTTTTGAACTGAATATCTGTATTATTTGTACTTACTATCAAAGTTTTTAAATTCAAGATAATATCAGCAACATCTTCTGTTACACCAGGAATTGTACTAAATTCGTGTTGTACACCCTGAATTCGAATAGCAACGGGAGCAGCACCTGGTAAACCACCAAGTAATACTCTACGCATTGCATTACCAATAGTTGTACCAAAACCACGTTCAAGTGGTTCTACCACAAATTTTGCAACTGAACCATTCTTTGATTCTTCGCAAGTAATGTTTGGCATATCAATTTGCATCATAATTTAAATTCCTCCTACCGAAATTATCTTGAGTACAACTCTATAATCAAGTGCTCAGCAATGTTAAGGTCAATATCACTTCTATCTGGAAGTGCAATTACCTTTCCACTTAGTTCATTTGTATTTACTTCCAGCCACTTTGGAGTAACAACCTTGCTACCCTTTATGTCTTTAAATAATTCTGAATCGTGGTCAGCACTACGAATTGCTATAACATCTCCAACTTTAACTTGGTAAGAAGGGATATCAACCTTATTACCGTTAACTGTAATATGTCCGTGGTTAACGATTTGACGGCTTTGTGCTCTTGAAACACCAAATCCAAGACGATATACTACATTATCCAGTCTGCGTTCCAGTAAACTTAACATAACTTCACCAGTTGCTCCGCGTCTACGCTTTCCTTCAAAGTAATATTTCTTAAATTGATTTTCTAATAAGCCATATGCCCTCTTAACTTTTTGTTTTTCACGCAGTTGTAATGAGTAAGCAGTTACCTTCTTACGCATACCATCACTACCATGTTGTCCAGGTAGAGTTGGTCTGCG
>Ga0172378_10005544_pt1 | contig 11795 bp, 11 predicted proteins | sample GrowelOW332metaG_FD_119755 | JGI IMG/M metagenome (GOLD analysis project Ga0172378, IMG submission 119755) | Groundwater microbial communities from an aquifer near a municipal landfill in Southern Ontario, Canada - Pumphouse #3_1 metaG | ecosystem: Environmental > Aquatic > Deep subsurface >... | reverse complement strand
GACGCTGCAATACGCACACAAAGGGTTATTGATAAAGCTAAAGCAATACTGTAGAAAGTCCTGCTTTAAATAAAAAGAAGTAAAGACCCATTCTTACAAATCTAAAAAGGAAGGCTGGAAACGCTTTCCTTTTTGGGTATTTAATAACCCCGGCAGCCCAAGAAACGGTTGAAAAAGGCACAGGAGTTAGTGTTGATAAGATAATTATAACTATTCCATACTTATCAAGATATGGTCCCCATTTAGCTTGCGCCTTTGCGGTAAGTCGTCTCACTAATGGAATTTTTGAACATAACCAACCAAGAAGATAACCAGAAACACCACCTAAAAAGGACGCAAATCCAATTAATGGAATGATAATATACCAATCCATGCCAACAACTAGGGGAAAGATTAAATCTGCAGTTAAAGGGACTATGAAGGTATCTACAAGGTAGACAAACAAAAAGATACTGCCAAGCCCAAAGTAGTTTTCTGAGATCAACTTTACTAGTTGAGCATAAGCTTCTCCTCCAATATGGTTGACCCCTACTAAAAACAAACTCATTATTATTGCCAGTGGAATTAATGCCATTAAAAGGAGTTTCCACCAGCTTAAATTTACATTGTTATTCACCCAAATTTTCCTTTACAGTATTGAAAAACTGCTCTGTTAATTCTTTTTTTACCATACCTTGAAACAAGGGCTCTCGTCCTCCACCCTTAACACCAAAGGGCTGAATTTGAGCTAAAAGCGCTTGAAACTTAGCTTTTGTACCATAATACAACCAATTAGCTTTGTCTTCTCCTTCATAGAGGATGAACGTTTCTTTATTAATTTTATCAACAAAGGCGGAAACTGGAATTGGAGAGATAAAAGCGATTTCATTTTTATGACTTTCATAGATTAAAGAAGCCATTTGATGAACCAATTTCCTATTTTCACTAGCTAAACTCTCTTTCTCTTCCCAAAGTTTATCAAGGGAAGAGAGAATATTAAGAGGCTGAGCTGACAGCTTTTGACCAACGCGCTCAACAATTTCGGCATTCTGACGCATCGCTTGCTTAGCCTTATCAGCCACCTTCCAAATTGTTCTAACATGACCTCTGATAACTTCTTGTCCAACATAGCAAACTTGTTCAACTTCGGCAGTAGAATTGACATGAAGTCCACCACAAGCGATTTGATCTACCCCTTCGATTTGAACAATTCTTACATCACTATCAACTTTAATACTTCGTCTAAGGTTTAGCTCTTCAGCTTCTTCAAGCGTTAGGTGACTTAGATAAGTTACCTTATGATTGTCTCTAATTTTTTGGTTTACTGCATCTTCTAAGGCAAAGAGAATTTCTTGAGAAATTTCCGCTTTATCAGTTTCGATAGTTAAGATATCTACTCCTTGATGAACTGAAACTGTACCTATATTAAACAGCGTAAAAAAAAGCCCCGAAAGCATATGCTGAGCAGTATGTTGCTTCATAAAAAAATAACGATGACTCCAGTTAATTGTAAGCTTTACCTTTTCCCCAACCTTAAACCCTTCACTCTCAATCACATGTACAATTTTAGAGTCTATCAGTTGCGTATCTGAATAAGGAGAAGCATTAATAGTGCCACTATCTCCTGGTTGTCCGCCACCTTCAGGATAGCTAATTGTGGATGATAAAACTAAGCCTTTAGTAGTTATTTCTACTATTTCAGTCTCGATATTTTGACAATATGGATTATTGTAATATTCTTTTTCACTCATACAATACCTAAAATAATGTTATATATAAAAATTTACAATAGCGCTTATTACTTGCTCTCACCAGCCATACGAGCAACCGGTAGTTTAATGCTACATTTTATTGCAAGTATTCTTAAAATAAAGACTACAGCAAAACAGATGTAGAAAGAAAAGGAGGGGCCTAAATTTGTTGTTTCTAAATAACAGTAAGTTAAAGCACCAATTATAGAAGCTGTTGCATAGAAATCTGAAGTAAGAACCATTGGAACTTCACGGGCAAAGACATCTCTTAGCACTCCACCGCCAACTGCAGTTAATACACCACAAGTAACCTGGCCAACAATACCTACTCCAAAAGCTGCTGCTTTTTGTACACCAATTGCAGTAAAGACACCAAGTCCTATCGCATCTGCATATAAAATAACTTTCCACCTACCTACAAACTTAGGGGCAAGTAAAAAGACTAATAAGCCTGTAACGAGACAAATAACTACATAATACCAAGATTGAAAGGCTGCAACAGGAGTTGCTCCAAGGAGCATATCACGTACCATTCCACCACCACAACCAACAGTTACCGCAAATACTAATACACCTAAAAGGTCTAGACGAATTCTAACGCCTTTTACCGCACCGGTTATGGCAAAAACCATAGTTCCGAACAAATCAAACAAAAGTATGAAAGCCGTTTCACTCATAGCTACTAGCGTACACAAAATCTATTAATGAGTCTATTTATTTTTCACTGATTTATGGTTATTCTATAGGTGGAGGATTTATTATGGGAAGAATTAAAAGTGCTTGGGAAATTGCCCTTGAAAGAACAGAGGCTATCTCAATAGATAAAGATAAATTAGAGTATAATGATAATGTATTAAAAGCTAGAACAATCTGTAGTCTTTATATTAATGATGAGGAGCAAACTTTTGAGCAAGCGATAGAAAAGCTTAAAGCGATTACTGACACTAAAGCTTTATATCAAGGTGCGGTTTTAACCACGCTTCAAAATTTCAACTTGCCTACAACAGAGCTTGTTGATAACAGAGCTACTCGAGCAAAACAATTGATAGACTACCTTGCACAAAACCAACCACAAGTAGTTGATCTTACCGGACAAATTGTTGCTTTTTTAAAGCAGTATCCTGAACATAAGAAACAGTTAATTGAACAACTAAAAGCGCAAGCGGAACCAACTCTTAGAGAAAAGGAGGCCAAACTTCAAGAAACCTACGGAGAAGAAGTGCATTTAACACTAGAGCAAGATAAAGATTTTTTGCAAATTGCAAATCAGAACCTCGACAAATTGTCTGAGCAATATAATCAGACACTAGAAGGAGCAAAGGCCCAACTTAAAGGCTTTTTTAAACTATAATTATGTTTTTCCTACTACCAACAACCTTTTCAATTTATGTATTAATCTACGTCTTAGCAGCTATTATTCCTGCAATCTTTTTGATGATACAAATCTCAAAAGCAGATAAAATGGAAAAAGAACCAACACCGCTATTGCTTTCCCTAGTATTACAAGGTATTTTTGCCGCCCTTGCAGCAATAGTGCTGGAATATATTGGTGAAGCACTCTTATCTTTTTCCTCTTTAAGCCCTGATAGCCCTATTTATTCCATAGTTACCGCTTTCTTAATAGTAGCGGTTGCAGAGGAAGGTTGTAAGTTCTTCTTTCTCTACAGAAGAACTTGGAAGGACCCTAACTTCAACTACCGCTTTGATGGAGTTGTGTATGCGGTGTTTGTCTCTCTTGGTTTTGCGGCCTTTGAAAACATCAAGTATGTATTTTCTTATGGCTTATCTGTAGCGTTTATGAGAGCATTCTTAGCAGTTCCAGGTCATATGGGTTTTGCTGTCTTTATGGGCATCTTTTATGGACGTGCAAAGATAGCAGAAAGCAATGGGAATAAAACTATGAAAATAGTTAATATGATTCTTGCTTATCTATCAGCTGTCTGTCTTCATGGCTTTTATGATGCCACGGCAATGGTACAAACGCCCCTTTCCTCACTGCTTTACATTGGCTTTGTAGTTATCATGTATATTGTTGTATTTACATTAATTAAGAGGGAATCAAAAACAGATAGACCTATCTATTGACGCGCTCTCTCATGTGGAATATTATCGATTAAATGATTGATAATATACAGCGCACTAAGACGATTCTTACTACAACAATTTTTACAACTGTTACCAACATTGTGCTTTCCATAGCCAAGTTGGTAATAGGTTACATCTCAGGCTCTATCGGTATCGTTGCCGATGGTATTAACAATGCCTCCGATACCGTTAGTGCTTTATGCTCTTTAATTGGCTTTTCAATTGCTAAAAAGTTTCCAACTTCTACTCACCCACTTGGCTATGGTAGAATTGAATATATTGCTTCTTTAATAGTGTCCCTATTAATAATAGTTGCCTCAATTGAATGTTTTAAATCCTCCTTGGACCGCATATTAACTCCTACAACTATTTCCTTTAATCCCTTAATGTTTGTAATCCTCATCTTTTCAATTGCTGCTAAAGTGGTAATCTTAATTGTTAACACTAAAGCAGGAAAAAAGACCAATTATGAAGCATTAATCTTAACAGGAAAAGATGCAAAAGCAGATATCATGTCTTCCTCTCTTACTATAGTTGCAATAATAGTTGGTCGTTTTACCTCCTTCCCAGTTGATGGTATTATGGGTATTGTTATTGCACTTTTAATTGCAAAATCTGGTTTGGAGGCACTTATCGAAACTACTTCCTCAATTGTAGGAGAGCGCCCTGACAAAGAGACTGTTAAAAAGATAAGGTCAATTTTAGCATCACACTCTCCGCTTTCTGGTGGCTATGATATTATCCTTCATTCCTACGGACCGGAACGTACTTTTGGAACTTGCAATATAGAAGTGCCAGAAGATTGTAAAGCGGAAGAAATCTTTGATGCCATGACGGAAGCAAATAAAGAGACACAAAACTGTTTAGGAATTAACTTCACCTTTGGTTTATTTGCAGTAAATGATAGCCTACCCCTTGTTCAAAAGATGAAAGAAGAAGTCTTAAACGAATTGAAAGCTAAATGTCCACAAGTAATTTCCATACATGCCTTTCATATTCATTTTGATAGCAAGCGAATTCATTTTGACGTTGTTGTCGACTTTACCGTTCATAACTATCCTGCAATTAAAAGCCAACTAGAAAAGATATTAACCTCTCGTTGGCCTGAGTATGAATTTGCTTTTACCGTCGATCCTGATTATGCGTAAAAAAAGGAGGCTTAATAGCCCCCTTTTTATAATACGCAAAACTAACTCTTAATTATTAGCGTTGAAAGCTTCCCAAGCTTTTTGAGTTTCACTTGCAACCTGAGCTGGAGTTTTTGATCCAAGACCAATTTCTTGTAATCCAGTGTTGATAATATTGTAAACATCTGAGTGTAATACACCATCAATTACAGGAGTAGTAGAATATTTAGTATAGAAAACAGCTCTCTTACCAACGATTGGCTCTAAGTTGTTGTCTTTGATAACTTTATCAACATCAACTTTTAAGTTAGATGGGAAAGAAGCACCAGTTGTCAAACGATAAGTCTGAGCATATTCGCCTTCTAAGAACTTAATTAAAGTCCAAGCAGCAGCTTCTTTAGCTGATCCTGCTTCAATAGAAGCGCTCATACCCCAACCAGTACCAACTACACCAGATGTTGAATTATGTACAACTTCACCATCAATTGCTGGGAAAACCATCAATTCAATATCATTTTGTTGTTGTTCAGGTGTTGTTAAAGCTTGACCTGTTGTAATATCTTTTTGGAAAGCTGCAGCAGACCAGTCACCATCAATATAGAAAGCACATTTGCCAGTTGCAAAGTCCCCACGGTTAGAACCGTAACCGATATTTAAAGTATTCTGATTTAAAACACCAGATTTATACATATCAGAGATAAGCTCTAAAGATTTAACAAACCAAGGATCCTTAAAGTTAATTTTACCAGAAGCAAGTTGTTCATACCAATCAGCTCCACCCATACGGCCAACAACTAAAGAGAATAAGCAAGATTGCATTACCCAACTGTCCATATTAGCCATACCAATAACTTCAATTCCTTTTGCCTTTAAGGTAGGTACCATGGCTTTTAATTCAGCATAGGTTTTAGGAATAGAAAGACCATTTTCTCTTAAAACTTTAGTATTAGCATACATCATGTGAGAAGAAGTAATACCGTTAGGAAGCTCTGCAAGGTAACCAGCTGTTTGGTCAACTAAAGCTGCAGGAGCATAATCATTAAGAAGGCCATCTTTCTCTAATAAAGGTCTTAAGTCCTTAACAGAGTGAGTGGTTTGTAAGGAGGTTGAACGTCCGCCTGGCCACATATAAATAACATCAGGTACATTGCCAGAAGCTACATAAGCTTCAACTTTCTGGTGGAAAGGTTCATTGAATAAGTCTTCTCTTTCTACCTTAATTTCTGGATGTAGTTCGTTAAACTTTTCCCAAATCATGGAAACTTCATTCATACTGTTTGGTTCAGACATATCAATGTAGTTCATTACTTTTAAAGTAACAGGGCCTTCACTGGTAGTTTTTTTAGCCTCAATAGCTCCTTGAGCGAAAACTAAAGAAACAGTAAGTGCTAAAGTACACAATACAGTTAATAATCTTTTTGTCATAATTTTCCTCCTTTATGACACTAATTGCTAGTAATGTTCACTGAGTGAACTAACTATAATCTAACACGCTTTATATCAGTTGTCAAATAATATTTTAAAATATTTTCTTATATGATATAACTTTATTTTATTACACTCATCCAAGGGCATAATAATACTTATGCCCCTGGCAAGAATACAAATGGTAGTGAAATCAACCTTTAACAGCGCCTGCTGCAACTCCTTTAGTAATTTCCTTTCTAAAGATCATGTAGAAAACTAACATTGGAACAAGACCAATAACTAAGGATGCAAATTGTTTACCAAAGTCTGAGGAAAGCGCTCCTGCAAACTTTTGTACCCCTACTGGTAAGGATTTATTAGCATCAGAGCTAGTAAGTATATTGATAAGCATAAATTCATTCCAAGTACCGGTTACAGTTAAAATTGCTATTGTAGTGGCAACTGGTCGTCCCATTGGAAAGATAATCGATATAAAGATTTTCCAGTACTTTGCACCTTCAAGACGAGCAGATTCTATCAAGGCATCAGGAATACTTTTAATAAACTCAGTTGCGAGATATACTCCCATTGGAAGACCTATTCCTATGTAAGGAATTAATACACCAAGTTTAGTATCATATAAATGCATCCAGTTAATAACTAAGAACAAAGGTACCATAATCGATTGCAGCGTCATCAAAAGTCCAATTACATAAGAACCATGTAATACTTTGGTGCTCTTCATCTTAATCTTAGCAAAAGCAAAGCCACTCATGAAGGATAAGAGAATGATCATAATTGTGGTAATACCGGTATAAAGAACAGAGTTAACAATAAGCATTGGAAACTTGCCTCGAACCCAAGCATCTTGATAGTTAATAAATGTTGGCTTTTGTGCAAATCCTAATTTGTTGAGTTGGAATTCTGTAGTAGTTTTAAAGCTATTCATGAATAACCAAATTAGAGGATAGATTGCCAAAATGGTGAAGATTGCAAGTATGAAATAAACTGCAAACAATCCTAATCTTGATTTTAGACTTTTATTATCTTGTATGTTTGCCATTTCTACTCCCTCCCGCCAAATTTCTTTTCAACAAACTTTGTAACACCAATTAATGCAAAACTTATGATAACCATAACAGTGGAGATCGCATTGGCTAATGGATAATTAGGGGCGCCTTTAAACGCTTTATTATACATATAAGTTGCTAGTACTGAAGTTCTCTCTGCAGGTCCTCCGCTAGTCATTACGTAGATTAAATCGAAGCTCTTTAAGGAACCAGAGATTGCTAAAATCATGGAAGTTACTATGACACCGGAAAGTGCCGGAAGTATGATGTATCTTAATGCCTGCATTTCTGACGCACCATCAATCTTGGACGCTTCAATAATTGAAGTATCAATCTTTTGAAGATTTGCTAAGAAGATGATTAAGTAGGTACCGGTATACATCCAAAGGATTACAAACAAGACTTTAAACATTGGATGAGCGCTAACTCCTGGAACATAAGACGGATTAAATATTCTTATAAGCTCTGGGAAAGCCCCGTTAGGAGCAAAGAAGCTCTTCCATAAAATACCAATAACAACAGTAGAAATAACACAAGGTAAGTAGATGATAGATTGGAAGAAATCTTTACCTTTAATTAAGCCTCTAAATAAAATGTATGCGAACATAAAACCAAGAGGAATTTGTCCAAAGACAGAAATTAAAACAATATACATGTTATTTTTCAAAGCTAAATAGAAATACGGGTCTTTAAACATCTTTTCATAGAATTTAAAACCAACAAACTTTAATGGATTTCTAACATTTCCAAAAAGAGAGCCGCCATTATAATTTGATATACTCAAAAATAGTGAAAACACCATTGGAAAAGCCATAACAACAAAATAAACAATAAACCCGGGTAGGACGAAACCCCAATAGGAGCGAATTTCTTCACCACGAGTAGAAATACCCTTTTTATTACCCATCTCTTTCTCCTTTATAGTTGACTCTTACTAAATTCTATAATCCAAGACCAATCTAAACTTTGGTCAAAATTTTCCGTTAAATCTGGTAACGCAAATAAATTAACTAAATATCTTACAGCCGCGCCTTTAGCAGCAACTAACTCTTGTAAATCTGAATCAAAGATAAGGTGGCAGTCTGTACGCTCTAAAGCATCAAGCAATCCTGGAGTTAATTCTTGAAGGTTTGCTAATACATTTTCTTTATTAGCAAACGGCACTCCATGTAAAACCATCGCATCACAATCCATCATTATCACCATAGGTAGGAAGGAAATCATGGTGTCTTTAAACCAAGCTTTATAACTTTCTTCATTATTGATAGTTGTTTTTAAAAGCTCTAAAGAAAGACCATTTTGTGTAGTATTACCTTTAAGCCAAGTGCAAGAACAAAACTCACCTGCTTTATTATGAGAGCCGGTATAAACCTTTCCGTTGATGATGATACCAACACCAAGACCAATACCAATTCTATCATTGAAGATGTTTGCATCTTCATGGTAGTCAGCAATAAGAGAAATCGCATTGTTGTAATTGCTGTAGGCAGATAGATCCAACCAAGAAGCACAGTTAGCATCATTATCTACAAAAATTGGATACTCATATTTACTTTGAATAAACTTTTTAAGATTAAAATTCTTTATATTAAAAGGATTAGAATTAACAATCTTACCTTCTTTACTATCAATTTCACCAGGGATACTAAAAGAAAGGGCTAAAATTGGAAGTTTGACAATTGTCTTACACGCATCAAGACCCTTCTCTATTACAGTAAACACCATCTCTTCTAAACTTAAATACTTTAAAGAGCCTACAGTAGACCACACGATCTCGCCATCAAAGGAGAGAATAACAATTCTATAGTGGGAAGGTTGGATATCAAAACCAAGCACACAGCCAAACTCTTTATTAAGCATTAAAGATATAGCTTTACGTCCCCCTACAGAACTCGATTCTTTTGAATACCCTTCTTTTACTACCCCTGAGGCTAATAAAAAAGAAATAATGTTTGTAACGGTTGAACGATATAAGTTTAAGTTTCTAGCAATTTCAATTCTGGAAACTTCTTTATTTTTCCAAATTTCTTTTGCAACCAAACTAATATTTGAATTTTTTTGAAACATGTTATTGTTAACTGGCATATTTTTCTCCTATTCTATGTTTGTTTGCTCAATGTACAAACATAGAATCGCATTGGTTTATCTATCTGTCAAGTAAAATAAAATTAATTTGTTCTGTGCTTGAACAAATTTACTTTACAGATTAAAGTTCTCACGTTATTCTAAGATTCAAGGAGTTAGAAATGGATAATTTACTTTTACCAGAGGACTTTTTAATTGGTACCGCAACAGCCTCCTATCAAGTTGAAGGAGCTAGCAAAGAAGGCGGTAGAACAGATTGTATTTGGGATACCTTTGCCCATGTACCAGGAGCTGTATATGCAGGAGCTGACGGAAAAGTTGCTTGTGATCAATATCATAGATATGAAGAGGACATAAAGCTAATGGCAAAATTAGGCTTTGAGTCCTATCGCTTTTCTGTTTCTTGGTCTAGAATCTTTCCACAGAATGATAATATTGTTAATGAAGAAGGTATTAACTATTATAAAGCTTTAATAAAATGTTTACATGATAATGGCATGAAAGCCGCCCTTACTATCTACCATTGGGACTTACCCCAATATCTTCAAGATATAGGAGGTTGGGCTAATAGAGAAACCTCTATTGCCTTTGCAAACTATGCAAAAACTCTTTTTATAGAACTTAATAATAGTGTCGATTACTGGATTACTATCAACGAACCGTTCTGCATCTGTCATTTGGGTCATCTTTTTGGTGTACATGCTCCCGGAATTAAAGATTTAACAACCTTTAATAAGACAGTTCATAATGTCAATCTAGCTCATGGTATGGCAGTTAAGGAGTATCGAAAGCTCAACTTAAAAGCTCCAATTGGTATCACTCTAAACCCTTCTACCCCGCGTCCCGCCTCAAGAAGAGCAGAAGATATAAAAGCGGCAGAAATAGCAAGAGAATTTGAAACGGAAGTCTTTTTAGCCCCTCTTATGGGAAAACCTTATCCAGAAGTCTTTCACAAAGAAGACTGCCAAATAGAAGAAAAGGATATGGAATTAATAGCTCAAAAGATCGATTTCATGGGTATCAACTTCTACCAAGAAGGCGCTGTTTATGCTGATGAGGCTAACCCTCTAGGCTACTCTTGGGCACCTAATTGGCAAGATACCACAGCTATGGATTGGCCTATTACCCCAGATGGACTTTATAACCAATTAAAGTTCTTTGATGAGTACACTAATCACCTACCACTCTATATCACAGAAAATGGACTTGCAAGTGATGATGTTGTGGAAAACGGAAGAGTTCACGATAAACAACGTATTGAGTATATAAAAGCCCATTTGAAGATTTGCCAAAAAGCAATTGAGAACAAGGTTAATCTTAAGGGGTACTATGTATGGTCCTTTATCGATAACTTTGAATGGGCTTTTGGCTATTCTAGGCGCTTTGGTATCGTCTATTGTGATTACCAAACACTTACCCGCACTCCAAAAGATAGTGCATATTTCATGCGCGATGTAATAGCTAGAGGCTAAAAAGTATAGGGGGAGAACTAACCCTTCTCCCTTTTTTTATAGCTTAACGGCACAGTGCTCTTTAGCACTCTTATAAATAGCTTCAATAATCTCAACAGCTTTTTTAGCTTCTTTCCCATCAACCATTGGACTTCTATTTGAAAGTAGAGAATCTACCATATCCTTAAAAACTAGCGCGTGGCCTTTAAAGTTAATTGCTTTAGGGTCTGTTGCCCCACCACTGCTATTAACACAATTAGAATGCTTTTCTCTTATAACCCCATCTTCTGCAGTTTCCCTCTTAAAAGACCAAGCTTTTAAACTTTCCTCTTCTAAGATTACAGAGCCTTCCGTTCCACAAAGCTCAAGCTTTTTAAAAAACCCTGGGTAAGCAGCAGTTGTACCTTCAATTACCCCTAGCGCTCCATTTTTAAACTTAACTGTAGCAACTGCAGTATCTTCAACTTCAATTCGTTCATGAGCAAGGGTCGCGGTATAAGCAAAGAGCTCCTCAATAGGTCCTACCAACCATTGAAGTAAATCAATTGCATGAATACTTTGGTTCATAAGTGCTCCACCCCCATCCATTGCCCAAGTGCCTCGCCAAGGATTGGAATCATAATACTCTTGGCTTCGATACCACTTAACTTGCGCATCAACCATGGTGAGTTTTCCAAAGCGTCCCTCTTCTATTGCTTTTTTTACTAAAAGAGAAGATTCATAGCATCTCGATTGAAAAATACCGGCAAGCATCACATTATAGTTTTCCGCTTCTTTAATTAGCAATTCACAACGTTCTTTGCTAATTTCCATAGGTTTTTCTATAATTACATGCTTTTT
>Ga0172378_10005543_pt1 | contig 11796 bp, 24 predicted proteins | sample GrowelOW332metaG_FD_119755 | JGI IMG/M metagenome (GOLD analysis project Ga0172378, IMG submission 119755) | Groundwater microbial communities from an aquifer near a municipal landfill in Southern Ontario, Canada - Pumphouse #3_1 metaG | ecosystem: Environmental > Aquatic > Deep subsurface >... | reverse complement strand
ATGTTGACCATATAGGCCTCCTTATCTGACTGAGGCTATCGCTCGCCCCAGCCCCGAAATATCCGAATAGCAGTTTGACCAGCGTCCGCCGATCGTCGGGCCGCATGAGCTCGACGTGCCCTCGACCTCGCGGTAGAGGATCGAATCGTTCGAGAAGGATCTCGCGTCGCTCATTTTGATGTAGAAGAATCTGCCGTCCTGCCTCCTCACGTAGGCGGAGCCCTCGAAGAACATGGGGCAATACTTCTCCATTGTGAAGCCCTGCTCCTTGCACATCGTCCTGATGAGAGACCTGAACACGCGGTTCACGCCCCTCGAATTGAAGCGGCCGTCCTCGCAGTCGCAGTCCTTATGGAGCTCGTCTTGTATCTTATTGCGGAACGTCTCATTTCTCATAATCGTTCCCTCCTTGCGAACATACTATACCATAATATAACAAAGCAGTCAACCCCCCAAAAGGGGATTTTTCCATCCGTGCCTATGGATTCCAAAAAAAGAAAAGCGCCCCTCTCGGAGCGCTAATGCTTTTTGAAGAAAACCGACTGTCCCTTCCTCAGCTGCCAGCAGGCGAGGCAGTTCTCGCAGTGCCCCGCGCAGGGGATCGCGGTCTTCGGGATCATCCCGTTCTCGCTCTCATCCTTGAACATCACCCAGGTGGTGGGGAAGTTGTGGGGGTTTATCACCTGGAAGTGGGCGCCCCAGCCAGAGAACACCATATGGAGGTTCCTAGGTATGCGCCCTCCTCCGTCGATGTAGGAATTCACGATGTCGAATTTCTTCGTGAAGCATAGGTACTCGGTCTTCCTGTTCCTCTCGGCCACGCTCACCATGCCCTCGAAGTACCGCGCGTTCACTATGTCGCCGCTGGAGTGCCAGCGTACGAAGCGCGCCAGTTTGGTGCCGTCGGCTATCTCATCGAAGAATCCGTCGGGGTCTTTGAGGAAGCAGTCGAGGTTGTCCTGTAGGCTCTTCCTGACGTTCTTATAGACGAAGTTCCCCTTCATCGCGTAGCATCCTTTTCTGCAAGGCGCATCCGCCCTGCATGTCTTCCCAGCTGGGAGATTGACGCTCGGGATGTCCGCCCCCAGTTTCGAGTTAGTGTGTGATATATGCATATCGTTGCCCTCCTTAGGTGGCGTATATAATATACCATACTAATACATATAATGCAATACCATAATAAAACATTTTCGCCAGCTCTCCGGCAATCGTGCGATCAGCCGTGCTATCCATTCTGAAAAAGGAGCCCCATCCAGGACGGACGGGGCTTTTTCGTCAGATAGACTGGAACGAGCCGAGGTTGTAGAACGAGTGCTCGATCTTCGGATCGTTTGCCGGGACCTCCATCGAGTTCGCGAGCGCCACCCTCGCGAGGCCTTTGAACCTCTCGCAGTCTATCGAAAGCGGCATCGAGCTTTGTCTGAAGCCGTCATATACGGCCACCGCTTGTTGGCCGATTTCTTGCATAGCCTGTAGTCGCCTTCGAGCCTTTCAAGTTGGGTCTCAAGCGTGGCTATGGCGCATGAGCGCCTTATTCCTTCGGAGAATTCCTCGGCGCCCTTGGCGAGGATTTTGATTTGCCGTGCCGTCAAACTGGCGGAAAGGAAAAGGACCCCTCAGCTCTCTATCCTCTCTCCGTAATGCCTGACGAGGGCGTCGCTCATCTCCTTCATGAGAGAACCCAGCGTCGGAAACTCGCTTCTTCAGAGGCGAGAGGAGACGCTGCCCTTTCTAAATTATTAATGCCTTTTTTAGAATCGTAATGTCAACAAACAAATATATTTGTTATATTTGTTGAATGTGATATAATGCAAGTATGAAAATAGATATGGAGCTGACCGTGAAAACGAGGATCTACCCCACAGAGGAGCAGGAATCTTTGCTGTCCAAATCGGTTTCATCGTATGCCGCGGCCTGCAACTACGTGTCCGACATCGTGTTCAAGACCCACGAGCTGTCGCGGTTCGACCTGATAAAGGAGACCTACCGGGACGTGAGGGCCGATTTCGGCCTCTTGGCCCAGCAGGCCCAATCCGTCTCAAGGACGGTCATATCATCGTACAAAACGATACTCAAGAATCAGAAGGAATGGATCCAGCCGCATTATTCGAGCTCTTTCGTCGAACTGGTGTACGGAAAGGACTTCTCCTTCCCGGCCACCAAGCCCGGCCTCCTCTCGATATCGACGTCTTACGGAAGGCTCGCGATGCCTTATGACACGACGAACCTCAATCGATACTCCGACAGAAAGCTGGAATACGGCGGCTCGAAGCTCAAACGCATAAGAGACAAGTGGTATATCCTTCTCGTCGTTTCGTTTGAGGTCGACGTCGAATCTGCGGACAACGTCCGCAACGTCGTCGGGGTGGACCGCGGGATCAATTTCGTCGCGGCCACGTACGATAGCCGAGGCAAATCGAAGTTCTACCACGGAAGGTCCGCGAAGGCCGTCCGCGCGAGATACAACTCAGTCCGAGCCGAGCTCCAAACCAAGGGGACGCCTAGTTCAAGGCGCCGTCTCAAGAGGATCGGCCAGCGAGAAAACCGTTGGATGCGGGATGTGAATCACTGCGTCTCCAAGGCACTCGTGAGGGACAACCCAGCCGGTACGATGTTCGTGTTGGAGGATCTGTCGGGGATCTCGAAGGGTAAGACCATGAGGAAGCGAGACCGCAAAGGCCGGAACCAACTCGTGTCTTGGTCTTTCTACGAGCTCGGGCAGATGCTGGCCTACAAAGCCCAGCTGGCCGGGGACCTCGTTTTGGAGGTGCCGGCCGAATACACTTCCCAAGCCTGCCCCAAATGCGGGCACACCGAGAAGTCCAACAGGGACAAAGCCAAGCACTCCTTCGAGTGCAAGAACTGCCACTATAGGTCAAACGATGACCGCATAGGGGCGATGAATCTCTTCCGGATGGGGGTAGACTATCTCGCTTCCACGGAAGAGCCGAAAGGGCATACCCTTTTGGTCGGGGCCAAATCAACGGCCCCAAGGGCGGCTTCGGCCACCCCAGGATGCGACGCCACCCCGGATGCGAGCAAGGCCGGGACCGCGAAGGTTGTAGGCTCTGGCAAAGGGCCGTCGACAACTGGGCAGTCGCAAACTCGGCATTTCAATGCCGAGTAGTTGATGGTGTTGGTTATGATGAGCCCGTCCCCTCTATGTATGAACCGCACCGGCCTTCCGTCATACTTGATGATTCTGATCTTGCCGTCTCCGGCGTCCTCCTCTCCGGCTCTCACAAGGGCCTGCTCAAGCGTCTTGCTGTCGACTTCGTCGTTGTAGGAATCCCTCATTGAGTAGTTCCTTCCGCTCCCGCCTTCGTCATGCGGGAGAATCCATAGTTCGAACATTTTCTCGGTTGCCTCCTTTGGTTCAACGATAATACCATAATGGTATATACATGTCAAGCGGCTGGGATTGGGAAATCCAGCACCCGTGCCATGATTCCAGACAAAAAGAAAACCCTCCTTTCGGAGGGCTATTCTTCTTTTCGCTTGTACGTTCCTTCCTTCTCGTCGTAGCGGTATTCGTCGCCGCAGCCCCAGAGGTCGAAGGCGAGCTTGTAGGCGTCCCTCGACTGGTCGGGGAATGTGCCCTCATAGTCTATGCGCCCTCCTGTGAGGAGCATATATCCGACGTGGCTTCCGATATCCTCGTCGCTGTAGAGAACCGCCATTCTGATATTCGGGTTTTGCTTGGACAACTCGATTATCGCTGGAAGGGCAGGGTCCCACGCGGTCTCGAATGTGACGTTCTTGCTATCCCATGCGGTGTCGCTGGCGTTCCATTTGGTGCCCCAGTTCTTTATCGACCACTCGTACCAATTCAAGGCTCCGAATTTCCTAATGTTGCTGATTTCGGCCTCACCGAGGCTCTCGACTTCGGGGAATTTGTCTTTGTAGGCCTCTCTGAGTTCATTCACCTCTTCTTCGGTGAGGCTCTTGGCGTTCGAGGCGAATAGGTGCTTGCTCAGTTCCTTTATCAGTTTCTTGACTTCGGACGAGGAGATTTTGTCCTTCTCGCTTCCGTAGAAACCGCACTCGGGGTCTACCTTGGTGACGTAGAGGTTAACTCCGTCGTCGCCCTTGCTTCCGCACTCGATACTCAATTCCTTCGGCATCGACTTGATTTTGCTGAGGTCTAACTGACCCTCGTTATCGTACTTCGCTCTGATCGCCTCCATTAGCTCAGGCTTTCCGACTAGAATTCTGTTCTTAATCCAATTAGGCATTTTCTATGCCTCCTTTGCTCTTATAATATACCATGATAATACAATGGTGTCAATACCATAATATAATAAAATAAAAAGCCTCGGCAATGGAGCAAGCCGAGGCTCTTCGCTTAGGAGGACGTCATTCCCTTTTTGGGAATATGAGAATGATAGCTCACAACTCGATCGAAGTCAATACCATAGCAGTATATTTTCAACCGTGCTATGCCGTCGGCCAAAAGAAAAGCCCCTCTGATTCGAGGGGCTCGTCGGTCTTATCCGAGGCTGACTAGATTTTTGATGAAGACTGTGAACACCGTCATAAGGTGGGGCTTCGGGTCGAGCCTCGAAGGCGCCACCAAGTGGAGCTTCCTCAATTCGTCCTTGCTGATATCCTTGCCGTTCAAGGTGTAGTAGGATTTGGCCGAATGGGTTATGTTGTTGGTGACCGTCAATCTGATCTTGAGGCCTTTCTCATTGGCTATGAGTTCGTTGCGGTATCCGTCGACCCAAGTATCGCTTCCTGGGAGCGGGCCACCGCCCAATCCCGCCTGCTTGACCGCTTTCATGCTGGTGTAATCGACGTTGGTTCTGACGACCCCATGCGAGTGCTTCTCGACCCCATTGCCGAGTTCGCTGACCCAACTTGCCTTAACATAGGTTCCTGGCTTGATTTTGTGGAGCGCGTTCTTGACTTCGTTCTCATTCATTTTTTCCGTCCTCCTTTTTTGGACAACACCATATTATATTATTATGGTATAGTTGTCAATACCCTAATAATACTTTTTTCCATAATGCCGCCGAGCTTGGCGGCCGACCATGAGCACGGCATGCGGGGACGAAGGAAAGGCGGGATCGCTCCCGCCTATTCGCTTATCCAGCTCTTGCGGCCATTGGACGCTATGACGTCTCCGTCGAGGTCTATGTGAATCTCGCCTTCGGCCTCCCTCTTCCCTTTGAAGAACCATTCGCCCGATGGGCTTCCGTCTCGGTTGAAGTACCTCGCAGACGCCGTCGTCGCCTCCCTAAGCGCCGTCGTCTTGGACTTATGGGTGGCATTCAGCGTTGGATGCAGGTCGCCATAGTAGCGGTAGTTCGCATATGACTGATAGTCCACAGCGCCATTCGCCCACTCGATTCTCTCCACGGCGCATAGAACATTGCCATTTGGCATCCATATCACCGTCTCCTCCAGTCTCACGTAGTCGGTTCCTTTCCTTCTGAACGTTTTGGCATGCAGCCTGTTGTCGCGCAGGAACGCCTTGACGTCAGGCCAGCTCTTCCAAGCCAATCTCATTAGATTGCCCTCCTTTGGGGATATTATACCATGATAATACATTAGTTCAATACTCAGCTCCGCCGGATTCTCCAGCCGTGCCCAAACCAGACGAAAAGAAAAGCCCGGCCTGCATCGGGGGTCGGGCTTTCGGCTTTTACTTGTCTGAGCTCTTCTCTTTTTTGTCGGTCTTGGCCTCGGTTGGCTTCTGATCAGCCTTCTTCGCGACTTCGGTCTCGATGTTGGACAAGGCTGACATGACCAAGATGGCAAGCAATGCCTCGTTGAGCGCTTCCTTCTTCAAATCGTTGTTGATGAATTTAGGATAGGAGCAGTCGGAGGTGAATGCCTCGAAGGTGCAGTATGTCTTTCCTTCTTTGGTGGGGTGTCTCTCGATTCGGAACGTTGTCTCGGTTCCCCAGAAGCCATTCGCGATAAGCGCGTCTTTGGAGTCCTCGGAATCTTTCACCTTGAGAATGATTACATTCTCTTTTTCGGAAGTCATTTCGACGTAATCGACTAAGCTGTAGTCTTTCATTTTTGCCCTCCTTTTTTGAGCACCTTAAATATATACCATAATAATATTGTTGTCAATAAGGGAATCGAAAATATTTTCCATGGGTTCGATCGAGCCACTCAGCCGTGCCGTGTCAGGCAAAAAAAAAGAAAACCCTGGTTTCCCAGGGCCCTCCTTATTCCGCTATCTTCCTGACCGACATGACGATTTTGGAATACTTTCCGCCTATGTGTATTTGGGTAAGAGGGGAACTTTCCATGTAGGTTACCGAGTTGAAGGCATCAGTGAGTATGTCATAGAGTTGGGCGTCGGTTATCCTCGCCATTCCGTTGAACGGCTTCCCTGATTTTATCTCCCCGCTGGCCCCTGCGACGAGCATTCGGTTCTCGTCGGCCAATTCGGCTCCATAGAAGCTGAGGGTGAATTCGTAATGCTCCGAGCAATCGCCTTTCTCCACCGATATCCGCCCGTCTCCCACTTCGGCTCTGATCTCGACCTTTTTTTCTTCGTCTTCCATTCTTCGGTCCTCCTTTGGACAGCATTATAGTATACCATAATAATATATATGTCAACCATGATTTCTCAAATCCTCCGCGGAATCGCGCACGGCATCTGATCGCAAAGGAAAAGGCGCCCTTCTCAGAGCGCCCAGCCTTCTCAGATAACCTTGTCGACGACTAGGCTGAACACCTTGCCGTATTTCTCGGCAATGTAGTCCAGCGCCTCGACCTTTGAGTGGACGAGTTTTGAGTATGTCACAACGTGAGTACCTTTGTCGTTGTAGAACGATATGAAGTACTGCTGCCATGATTTCTGACGCTCCATTTTCTTTTCCTCCTTACATTTATTATGGTACTCGCTTCGATACCATAATACAACATAATTCGCGTTTATTTTTTTGGGCCTCGATCGACGTCGTCCGGAGCTGCCGCCTGGATTCCATGCACGGCACATCATGGAGCAGATTGCCGGTGACGCATCAAGCTCCGGCGCCGCCTGGATGATTGGCCGCATCTGGGAAAGGCACGGCGCATCAGAGCAAAAAGAAATCCGCCTTCGTCAGACGGATCAGAATCTTGGCGCTCAGCGGCAATGCCTTTCAGCTTCCTTGTAGGCCTCCTCGAATGTGGGGAACCAGAGTTCCTTTCCGAAGACGAATACCGTAAATCCTTTCCTCTCGGCCGTTATCGTCGTCTTGAGGCAGTTGACGTACCTTCCGTTGACGCTGTCGACCTCATATCCTTTGTGAACCATAATAATACATCATTGCAACCAAAACCTTCAGAAAAGCCAGCCACAGCTCGCGGGCCCCTTGCCGTGCTTGATTATGCCCAGACACAAGAAAAGCCCCTCAGCGGGGCCTCTGGGCGTCTTTTTCAGTCTATGAGCGGCGTGACGACTGTGTATGTCGCCTGACCATCGGACTTCCTCTTGTAGTTTTTGAAGAAGCATTGGGCGAACAGCACCTCCGACTCCTCCTTCCAGCCGACGAACGATTTGACCTCCTCATCTGATCGGCCTTCGCAACCGCTGACCTCATAGAACGACTCGGTATCGGCATACGGCCTCGAACTCCCTCCGACTTGCTTGGTTTCCATATCATTTCCTCCCTTGCAAACACATTATACCATAATGGTATATCATGTCAACTGATATTTTATGATATTTTCTCAGGCTCCGTCAGAGCTCCTGGCGGATTCAGAGCACGGCAATGCCCAGACAAAAAGAAATCCCCTTTCCAGGGGACTTCCTCATTCGGCCTCGTATTCGTCCGCTATGTAGTCGGTCCAGAGGGTCATGTCGAACCCGTCCTCGGTTATCTCCGCCGTATCGGCCTCCCCGTCACAGCCTTTGTACTCGTACAACTCGTCCTGAACCGCCTTGAGGAACTCCTCGTCTTTCTCCCAGCCCTCCTTGAGGCTTGGGAATCGCTTCCCTATCTCCTCGAAGCAAACCAGCCAGTCGTTCTCGCTCTGATTGAGAGCTGCGGTGGCATAGACGAACGAGGCCACCTTTTTCGCAAGCGTATCCTTTTTCATTTCCTTGTACCTCCTAAGTACATTATCACTATACCATAATAATATCTCATTGCAACAACTTTCGAAAATAGTTTTTTCTCTGATCGAGCCCAGAGCTTCCGCCTGAGCTAAGCACGGCGCATCATCAGAGCTTCCGGGCAGCTTGCCTGAGCTCATCATGAACTTGATGGGAGTTCGCCATCTGCCTGGATTGGCCAAAGGCACGGACAGCATGATCAGAAAAAAAGCCCGCCATCTGGGCGGGCTCTGATCTCAGGCTTCGATTATATCCCTTCTTTTCGCGATATGGCATTGCTCAGGGCCTTTGTAATCGGCCATGACCTGCTTCGCCCTGACCCATGTCATGAGAGGCGAGTCCCCGTCGAGGAGAATCCTGTCGAACTTCCCTTCGGAGTCGAGCGCCTCCACCGAATATGCCTTATCGGAATACGTCTCCAGCGTCTTTGTGGAAATCTCGTTTATGGAAACGGGCTTTCCGCTTTTTCTGACCCAATTCCTGGCCATTTCCCTTGCCTTCGGAAGGCTGTCGGTCTTCAGGACGTCGGATTCGCCTTCGTCCGCATACACTTCGGCATTCAATCATGTGGAATCCTCCTTCATACGGCCACATTATATACCATGATAATACATTTGCCAACACTCTGTCCCAGCTGCGTCGCAATCGATCGCGCACGGTGCATCATCGAGTAAAAAAAACGCCTGATGCTTGGCGGTTTTTCTTCTATTTGAGGAGACCTTCCGCCCTGAGTTCCTTGGCCAATGTGTCTTTTATCCATTTGGTTACGGTTCTCTTCGGCAGTTTGCCCAATGCAGCGTGGATCTTCATTTCCTCTGGGTCGCGTTTCTTGAAACTGACCGGAAGGAACACGTAGTTCGAGCGGAATCTCTTCTGATATTCGTCTCGATGCTCTCTCTGAGGGGTGCCTTTCTTCGCAATCGTCATTTCGCTTCCTCCTTTCGAAGACACTATACCATAATAAAGATACCATGTCAATACAGATGTGGCACGGGACATCTGGGTGAAAAAGAAATCCGGCTTCCGCCGGATCAGACGATTTCCACGACTGTCCAGGGGTCGATGTCAATCTCATTCGGCCTCGCGAACAGTTTCTCGGCGATTGCCCTTTTCATAAAATTTATCGCTCCCTTTCGGGTTGTGCTCCTTCGATATATGCCCTTGGGGAACAAATCCGATACGGACGAGTCCATCCAGCCCCTCTTGAACAGGAAGTGGGCCTCAGGCGGAAGTTCGAACAGCTTGGTATCCTTCATGACCACATGATAGCATATTATTATGGTATATGCAACACCCAATTTAGATTGTTCTGCGCCAGCTCAGACGTCGTCTGGGCCCCGCATGGCACGGACCCCATCGGCGAAAAGAAAACCGTCTTCATCAGACGGTATCATATGAATCGATCGGCTGCCTCAGTCGGAGTATGTCTCGCCCTTCAGGAACCTCGCTCCGAAGAACCAGTACGTTCCGTTCCTCTTCGCGCTGACCTTCGGCATTGACTCAAGGTCCCGTTCGGCCAAGCCCCAACGCTTTGTCGCTTCGTTCCTCGTCACCAACTCATTCGCCACCATGACCTTCCCGTTCGGGAATTGGTGGTTTCTCACCACTTTGAGATACTCCATTTTCGGTATCCTCCTATGGCCTTATTATACCATGATAATACAATATGTCAAGGGACTTCCTTCCAATCTCCATGAGGCAGCTCAGATGTCCTCTCGGAGAATCCGAGCACGGTCCTCGATGAGTCGAATTCCACGACGAAGCTGTGGATCAGACGATTCCGCAGGCACTCGCAGTACAGTTTTCCTCGGCAACTCCACATCGGCCTCCTGGTCGCATCGGCCAAATCGGCCAATATGGTCAGATATCGGTCGGGATGGGCCTCGGCCAGCGGGGTCGGGTCGATGGACAGCCCGCACCCAAGGCAGATGAGCCCGTCGCAGACATCGTTCCCGTCCGCATCGACGAATCCCTCGCACGGGGCATCATCCCGGCGGGGCGGTCTTCCGGCATCTGGGCATGATGGGGTCATTTGAGTGTCCTCCACATCTGGGAGTCCGTCGCCCTCAGGGCCCTCTGGATCTTCCTCATGGTCGGCACGGAGCCTATGGCGGCCCCGCTCTCGATCCGGCCATACGACTGCTTGGTGATGCCTGCCAATCGGGCGGTCTCGGCCTTCGTCAGCCCGCGTCTCTTCCTCAATTCGGCCAATAAGGGGTTTGCCATGTCATCTTCCCTCCTTCGGCGACGAATCCAGCCCGAACGGGTTTATCTGCCTTTCTAGGTATCCGCCGTCCCACAGCGCCTCATACACCTCGTAAGCCGACTTCCTTCCGAGGTTGCGTATGCTGACGACCGCCCTCCTGTCCATGAACGCCGAGATTGCCTTCCCTATGGTGTCGACGCCAGCTCTCCTCAGGCAGTTGGATGTCCGCACGGACACATCCAGATCCTCAATCGGACCGGACGTCTTCGGCGGAGTCGCCGGATCGGCGGCAGACAGCGTCGAGCATATCGAATCGAACGGCTCCTGGACGATGAGGGCATGGGATTCCCCGACGATGGCCAGTTCGGCCTTTCCGTCGCTATCCTCTTCCGCATACCTCACCATATCGGCATTCACCGCATATCGGGTCCCGCAGGCTCCTGTGACCCTTATGAACATCCTATTCGCCATGGCTTTCCTTTCTCGTGACGAAATCAAGCGTTGTGGGGTATCCCCCGTCGAATGATATCGTTATCGTCCTGAAGTTCCTGCTCTCCTTGCCTGAGAAGTAATCGGCTCCGTCGAGCAAGGTGGCGAGCAACATGCCGTAGTCGTCTTTGCCGAACCTCCTCCTGAGTTCCCTCTGCATCCTCATCATCGCGAACATGCCTCTCATAGCCTTATGTCCTCCACCTTGACGTCATACTGCATAGCGATCTCGTCCCTCTTGGCGTACAGGAGCTGCCTGCGGGCCTTCCATGGCACGGAATCATCGGCGGCGTATCCTCTTGGGATTCGGTGCCTCATCACATAATCCCTCAGGCTTCGAACGGCAAACGCGAATATCGCCTTCGGATCGTCGACCGTCCTTTCGGAGTATGTGACGAACGGCGTCTCATCGGCGTTCTCCCTGTTCGTGAACGTCACCCTAGTCGCGCATCGGGCGGCCCTCTTCGACTTATCGGCTATCGCGCCTCTTATCCTATCGGTCATCGTTTTCTCCTACCATGGAGGCGAAATGGGCGTATTTCAGTGTCTCGCAGTCCATCTTCGTCCCGAATCCGCCGTTGAACGCGATGGATATGTCGCTGAGCTTCTTCCCGTTGCTTCCTGTGAAATATAGCGTTGAATCAAGCAAAAACGCCAGAACGGCCCCGAATTCGTCTTCATACAGCTCTCGCAGTTTGGCCAGCATCGTCTTCTCTATGTCTTTTTCCCTCATTTTTTCCTTTCTCCGTCGGCTTTCAGCCATTCGGTTATCGACGCCCTCGACGACTGCCCTTCGGCGCATATCGGAGGCAGATCGGTGACGCACCATCCGGCGAATTCCTCGGGGGACATGGCCTTGATCGCGTCCCAGTTGGAGCTATTCAGCTTCGCCAGGGCCGCCTCGTCTATATCCAGTTTCATTTTTGCTTCTCCCATTTATATCCATCGGGGTCTATTCCTAGATATTCGCATATAGCCGCAGAATAGCCCGAACCGTTGCACGTCATATCACTGACAATCGACCGATTAAAATGACGTT
>Ga0172378_10005542_pt1 | contig 11797 bp, 11 predicted proteins | sample GrowelOW332metaG_FD_119755 | JGI IMG/M metagenome (GOLD analysis project Ga0172378, IMG submission 119755) | Groundwater microbial communities from an aquifer near a municipal landfill in Southern Ontario, Canada - Pumphouse #3_1 metaG | ecosystem: Environmental > Aquatic > Deep subsurface >... | reverse complement strand
AATGCAGTGAGTTTATTCATCGCTTTCTTCTTTTATGTACCACATATACAGCAAAAAACGTACCAAAAACTCAATTAATTATCTGATTTTTAAATATTTAATTTATAGAAGTCCCCTTTATATTGAGCCATCTTTTCTGGATTCAACCAAATACGCATACTGTAATTTGTACCGTATAGCATCACTTTTCCAACGCCATTAACCCTTTTTATTCGAGGCTCAACGTTGATTTTCATATAGTTGTTCAGGAATTGACGGTCGTATTTATCTTTTTCCGAATAAAGGGCAATGGTTTTAAGTTCGGAGTTCTGCTCTTTCTCTGTCTTGATGCCATTCCTGATTACTTCGGCAGGCAGTGTGCTCGTTGCTGCGGCTACACGGTTTTGTATGTTTACCGCAGCCATATCGGCATTACTTCCTTGCTTGAAATAGACCGTAATGCTTGCATCGCCCGCATTGGAAGCCGTAGAAGTGATGTAGTCCATATTTTCAACTCCGTTGATGGCTTCCTCCAATGGCACGATTACCGCATCACGCACCGTTTCGGCATTAGCGCCTGGGTACATGGCAAATACGGAAATTGTTGGAGGAGCAATGTCTGGATACTGTTCTACAGGCAGGTTGAACAAAGCCAAAATGCCCATAAAAACAATCGTTGTCGAAATGACAATGGAAAAGACCGGACGGTCAATAAAAAATTTCAAGTTCATGGCTTTAGTGCTTTTCTGTTTTTATTTGAATCGGCATATCATCAGTTAAAACGCCAGCTCCTTCGGTAACAATAACATCGCCAAGTTCCAATCCTTGACGAATGATATATTTTTTTCCGTCATTGATTTTTTCAGCAGTAATGAACGTACGTTTTGCTTTTCCCTCAACCGCCTTAAATACGAATAGTTTATCCTGAATTTCGCCGACAACATTTTGAGGGATAACTACAACATCAGTAAACTTTTGCGGAATAATCACAGAGCCTATACTTCCGCTCCAAAGCAACCTGTTTTTGTTTGGAAACACGCCTCTCACCGATGCCGTACCTGTCTGTGTGTTGATAATGCCACTGATGGATTCGATATGTCCTTTTGATTCATACCTTGTTCCATCGTTCAGTTGCAGTTCTATTTCGGGCATCTGTTTGATTAGGCGTTCCGGCGTTCCGTATTCCCGCACCAAACTTCGCAACTCATTCTCGGTCATCGAAAAATAGACATATATTTGCGAGTTGTCGGAAATGACGGTTAAACCCTCTTGTGTGGCTGTTGATACATAATCGCCCGTGCGGTACGGAACATTTCCGACAACACCGTCCGATGGACTTTTTATCACCGTGAAAGAGAGGTTGTTTAGAGCCACATCCTCTTGTGCTTTGGCTTGCAGGAGTAAAGCTTGAGCAGTCTTCAACTCATTTTCTGCTGCCGATAATTCAAACTTTGAAACTATGTTTTTCTCAAAGAGAGCCTTCTTGCTTTGATAAGTAAGTTCGGCATTGGCAATGTTGGCTTCACTGACTGCCACGTTTGCTTTAGCCGACTGTAAATTAGCGTTATAGGACACTTGATCGATAACGAAAAGCGGTTGCCCTTTGCGGACAATCTCACCTTCTTTGACTAAAACGGAAGTCAAATAGCCGTCAACACGTGGGACGATTTTAATATCCTGTCTGCCGCAAATGGAAGCGGAATAACTTTTATTGATGGTAACATCCGTTTTAGAAATGGTCATTGTCGAAAACAAATGAGCGGCATCTTCCTGATGTTCGTTTGTCGAACAAGAAGTTAATACCCAAATAAATACACACAAGGTGACGGTTCTGCAAATCTTCAATATTTTCATTTTCTGCAAATAAATTTCTATTTGCAAAACTACCGAGAATCATTATTCCTGATATAATGAAATAGTGAACAATATTATGTGATTTAGGAACTAATCGTATCTTTGCAGGTTCAAAAGAGAAAGAAATGCCATCGGACAATTTCATTTTATCTCGAAAAAAGGTAGTACTTTTGCAATGTTTCTTTCAAAAAAAAATTAAAAACCATAAATTTTGTAAAGTGTTAAAAATGATTGGATTATGTATTATTTGAAAAACAGAAGAACAAACAGAAATGTTTATTGAACACGTCATAGAACAAACAGATTCTTTTATCTCAAAGATGACAAAAAAAAAGAGGAAGGAATACGGGCAATTCTTTACAAGTAAGGAAACGGCTGCGTATATGGCTTCGTTATTTGATTGTTCAAAGTTGAAAGATGAAATAACTGTTCTTGATGCCGGTGCAGGTACCGGTATATTATCTGTTTCTCTATTGGAATATTTGTTTCAACAAAAGCCGGAAATAAAAATCCACCTCACATGTTACGAAACGGATACAAACATTTTGTCTTTGTTGAAATCGAATTTAGAATCAGCCAAACAATTATTTTTAACAAGATTTGAATATAAAATAGTGACTGATAATTATTTATTATCGCAACAAGATTCATTTGACAACAATCTTTTTTCCGATACTAAAGCCGTCGGTTATGATTTGATAATAGGTAATCCGCCATATAAGAAAATTGGGAAAAACGCACCAGAGGCAAAGGCCATGCAATCAATATGTTACGGATCGCCAAATCTTTATTTTTTGTTTGCCGCAATGGGTATCTCAAATCTGAAAGAAAACGGGCAGATGGTTTACATCATTCCACGGTCATGGACTTCGGGCGCATATTTTAAAAATTTCCGCAACTATCTGACTGATAATGTTATAATAAAACACATTCACTTGTTTGAAAGTCGTGATAAGGTTTTTGACAAGGAAGATGTCTTGCAGGAAACCATGATTATCAAAGTTGAGAAAAAAAAGGAAAATCAAGATAAGATATTGATTACGACTTCACAAAATTGTAAGGATTTTGATAAGTCACTATCGTTGTATTTGCCTTATAGTCTTGTTGTTTCAAGAACAGATAAATTCATTTATTTGCCGACGAATGAGAATGAAATTCAGTCACTCCGCAAAATCGTAGCATTTAAAAATACATTGATTTCTAACGGTTTGAAGATGAAAACCGGTTTAGTGGTAAACTTTAGAGCGACAGATTTGCTGGAAAATGATAATATGGAGAATTCAGTTCCACTTTTTTACAGCACTCACATAGAAAACGGCAGAGTGAAATTCCCTATCGGCAAGAAAGACGAGTATATCAGAGATACAAAAAAAAGTTTACTCCAACCAAATAGAAACTATCTGTTTGTCAAACGTTTTACGTCGAAGGAAGAAAAAAGGCGTTTGCAGTGTGGAATATATCTTCATCGCAACCTGCCTGATTATTCTTATATTAGCACCGACAACAAAGTTAATTTCATTGATGGTTTAGCTGAACTGTCGGAATGTGTGATTTTTGGTTTGTACGTCTTGTTCAATTCCTCGATTTACGATTGCTATTATAGGATTTTGAACGGTTCAACGCAAGTCAACTCAAATGAAATCAATAAGATGCCGATTCCATCAATGTCAATTATTGAGCAAATGGGTAGACGTTTGATAAAAAGCAAAAATATTTCCGAGCAACAATGTGATTTGATTTTAAACGATTATCTATATGAGTGAGATAGAGAACATCAGGTTGATTTTGGATAAAATCGGTTTACCGAAGCAACAACAGAGCGACTTGTGTTGCCTTGTGATTTTGTCTATGGCTGGAATAAAGCCAAATGGGGTATGGAGAAATGCACAGAATGAATGGACTCGTATTCATGATATTATTGCCTTCACAAACCATGAATATTTAAAGAATTATGCCGAAAACAGTCGAGAGACATTTCGCAAGCAAGCCTTGCATCATTTTCGTACTGCGGCAATTGTTGAAGATAATAATGAAGCCACAAACAGTCCGAATTATCGTTATCGTTTGACAATCGAATTTTTGAATATTATTCGGCAAAAAGGCAGTAAAAAATCAATTGCAGCGTTTTTGAACAATCATCAAACATTGACAGAAAAGTATTCATCAAAAAAGAAAATGACGAAGATTTCTATTGTTGTAAATGAGTCAGCAGTAACGTTTTCTTCAGGAAAGCATAATCAATTGCAAAAACTTATCATTGAAGAATTTGCCACTCGTTTTGCCCCAAATTCAGAATGCCTGTATGTCGGAGACACCTTAAAAAAAGATTTGGTAAAAAATGAGGAAATGCTGAAACAATTGGGCTTTGATATTACTTTGCACGACAAAATGCCTGATGTGGTTCTGTATTGTAAGGAACGCAATTGGATATATTTCATTGAATCTGTAACTTCCGTTGGACCAATGGATTCAAAAAGAATAATGGAGATAGAGGAACTAACAAAAAATGTAAGATCAGGAAAAATTTTTGTTACTGCATTCTTGGATTTTAAGACATACAAGAAATTCTCCGATTCACTCGCTTGGGAAACAGAGGTTTGGATTGCAGATATGCCGGACCACATGATTCATTTAAACGGTGATAAATTTATTGGACCAAGATGTGGATTCTGAAATCACAATAGAATCGTCATTTTATGCAAATAAATTTCTATTGCAAAATTACCTCAAATTCCTGTTCCTGATATAATGAAATAGTGAACAATATTATGTGATTTAGGAACTTATTATATCTTTGTAGACTCAAAAGAGAAAGAAATGCCATCGGACAATTTCATTTTATCTCGAAAAAAAGTAGTACTTTTGCAAAAATGTTGTTTTCTATTATGACTTTTGAAGAAGACTATATCAATCAGATTAAATGTGGTGATTGTAAGTTATTTACAAAAACGATACAATCATTATTCAAAACACAATTATTATGAAATTGACAACGGAACAAATAGAAAGGCAAGATTTTGTAGATAATGTAATTTTTGATTTGCTGCAAAAACTAAATCCATCAGACAAAGAATTAGAGTGGAATATTGGTATTATAGGGGAGATAAGAGATGTAATACAAGATCATTTAGTCGAAGATGGTATTTGTGAAGAAAGTGAGTTTTATCCTTTTATTGTAGAATAGATTGTGGATAAATTAACGCCGGAACAACGGAAACGGAATATGCAGGCAAACAAGTCCAAAGGTACCAAGATTGAGCTGATTCTTGGGAAAGCACTCTGGAATATTGGTCTCAGGTATCGCAAAAACGATAAGACTGTTTTTGGAAGACCTGATTTTGTTTTTAAATCGAAGAAAATTGCAATTTTTTGTGATGGTGAATTTTGGCATGGCAGAGATTGGGAAAACAGAAAAAATGATCACAAATCAAATCAAAAATTTTGGATTGAAAAAATCGAGCATAATATTGAACGTGATATAAAAGTTAACATTAAATTAAACGATGATGGGTGGACGGTATTGCGTTTTTGGGAAAGTGATATAAAAAACGACATGGACAATTGCCTCAGAATAATTAAAAGAGCAATAAATATGAATAGGAAAGATAACAAAGATCATTTAAGTAATAAGATTACCTTAGACGATAAAGGTGCTGTAATTTCGCATTATCTTCAAAACAAAAGCACAAGATTTGAAACAACATTTATAAAATCGGCGATGAAGTACATAAAGATTGAAGAAAACTACAATTCTTCTATGGCTGCCGAACCTATAATTCAATATGGTTTATTCCCTGAAATATATAAAGTACCTTTTCTCTCGACAGAAAAACATAGATTTACATTTATAGATTTGTTTGCCGGAATCGGAGGCTTTAGAGTGGCGATGCAAAATTTAGGTGGAAAATGTGTATATTCTTCGGAATGGGATGAACAAGCACAAAAAACTTATTTCGCGAATTTTGGAGAAGTCCCTTTTGGCGATATTACAAAAGAGGCTGTTAAACAATATGTTCCTGACGATTTTGATGTGCTGTGTGCCGGTTTTCCATGTCAGGCTTTTTCGTTAGCAGGTAAAAGGCGTGGCTTTGAAGAAACAAGAGGAACACTTTTTTTTGACGTTGCCGAAATAATAAGGAGGAAACAGCCAAAAGCTTTTTTCCTTGAAAATGTCAAAGGACTTAAAATTCACGACAAGGGACGCACATTAGAAACCATATTAAAAGTTTTACGCGAAGATTTGAATTATTTTGTTCCCGAACCTGAAATTGTTAATGCCATGAATTTTGGAGTGCCTCAGCACAGAGAAAGAATTTATATTGTAGGATTTCGCAAAGATATGAATGTTAATAGTTTTAAATACCCGAAGCCAACAGATACAAACAAAAAATTCATTGATATAAGAGAAGAGAAGCCTGTTTCTGTAAAATACTATTTATCAACTACATATCAACAAACGCTTATCAATCACAAAAAAAGACATGAAAGTAAAGGTAACGGATTTGGTTATGAGATAATTCCCGACAACGGAGTGGCTAATGCCATTGTTGTTGGCGGAATGGGACGTGAACGGAACATTGTCATTGATAAAAGGCTAAAAGATTTCACACCGGTAACACGCATAAAGGGTGAAGTAAATCGTGATGGTTGGCGAAAGATGACGCCACGTGAATGGGCTAGATTGCAAGGATTTCCGGACAATTACATCATTCCGGTTGCCGATGCCTCTGCGTATAAACAATTTGGCAACTCTGTTGCTGTACCCGCAATTCAGGCAACAGCAAATGAAATAATAAAAAGAATTGAAAAATCACTTAAATAATTAGAATATGGCATTAAAAGGAAATAAGGGAGAATGGAGTGAACTATATGTCCTCTTTAAATTGCTTGGAGAGCAAAAAATACATGCAGGAGATGGGATGCTTAATAAATTAGAAGTTTACTACCCGATATTAAAAATATTGAGAGACGAATTATTAAGGCATATGGAATATTCATATGATAAGGATATTGTAATTGTAACAGAAAATGGAAATGAAGTCTCACAAGTTAATATATCTGAATTTATGACTCAATCGGAACACCTTTTTAAAGTTATGAAGGACGGCGGTAATGGTAATGGAGCTTTTGAACTTCCATCTCTGAATGATTTTTTAAAAAAGATTCATTGTGACAAAATAAAGGCAAAATCATTAGACAAATCTGATATTCACATTATTATTCATGATTATCATACAGGTATGCAACCTAATCTTGGTTTTAGCATCAAGTCTGATGCAGGAGGAAGTCCGACTTTGTTAAATTCTTCTGCGGCAACATCGTTTTTATATAAAGTATGCGGTAATACTAATATAATGGATAATGATATGGTCGAAAGTATCAATGGTATCGAAGGAAACAGAAAGATCCAAGATAGGGTAAACGCCATTTATAATAAGAATTATTTACTTAAATTTGATTCAATCGAAAGTGATGTTTTTTACAATAACCTCAGAATGATAGACAGTCTTTTACCTGAAATTATGGCATGGTTGATAATTGATTGTTACAAAAACAGAAATATGAATATCAAATGTGCGGTAGAACGTATAACTGCTATTAATCCATTTAATTTTAATTTATCAGAAGGTCATGATTTTTATAAATATAAAATGAAATGTTTAATGATTGCATCGGCACTTGGAATGCTTCCTGCCAAACCATGGAATGGGCAATATGATGCAACCGGAGGATATATTGTAGTTAAGGAAGATGGAGATATTATTTGCTTTCATATATACGACAGAAATCAGTTAGAAGATTACTTATTTAACAATACAAAGTTTGAAACCCCAAGTTCGTCTCGTCACGAATTTAGCAGAATCGAAAATATTAATGGAGAACTTTTTTTCAAACTGAATCTTCAAATAAGGTTTAATTGATTTGTGTAGTGTTTAAAGTTACTAATACATTGCATTTTGTTACCTCAAATTCCTATTCCTGATATAATGAAATAGTGAACAATATTATGTGATTTAGGAACTTATTATATCTTTGTAGACTCAAAAAAGAAAAAGATTATGTCTAAAAGAATAGCAGAACCAGATTATAATTATTCATTGGAAACGCTTCATAAAGAAGATGTTGCGGATAAAATATTTTTTGAAACCGATGTGCTGATTTTGAAATGTATGGAAGGGAATGCAAAGATTCAAATCGTATCAGAAGAACATCAATTTGAAACGGGTACAAATTTTTTGCTTCTTGATGGTGTCATGCTGAAAATTCTGTCGTGCAGCAACGATTTTACAATGAATGTCTTGCGTTTCTCGTCCAACTTTTTCAACGAGATATATGCAGTTTTAGACAGCAATTTCATCAATGTCATTGTTCAAAATGCGCCCGATTTGTACGGTAAAGAGAAAATGAAGATGAGCGATTCATTTTTTGAGCAGCTCTGCTCGTTGAACAGTTTGAAGGGACATGCTTTCAGAGATAAGATGGCGATGAACATCACCCAAAATTATCTTTACGAAATATATGAACAAACTTGCGGATATACGGATAATGAATCTGTTCCGGCAAGCGACAGCAAAGATTATCTGTTGGACAAATTTTTCGATTTATGCACCGAATATCACACCGTTCACCGCAATATTGACTTTTATACCGAAAAGCTGAATATTACCGGCCGCTACCTCTTTAAATTATGCAAGGAACGGATGCAGATGACGCCCAAAGAGAGCATCAACTATTTTGTCATAGGAACGGCAAAAAGGATGTTGCTTTCGGATGACTTGAACAATCAACAGATTGCAGACAACCTGAATTTTCCCGACCAATCCACTTTTGGTCAATTCTTTAAGCGCAACGTGGGAATGTCGCCTTCGGAATTTAGAAAGAAGTATAAGTGAAAAATTGAGGAACAACAGCGAGGCGTAAGAATCTGCCATTGCCCACATGACTGCCACGTTCAAAAAGTCTGGCAACAAATCTTGGAAATTATGTGTAAAACGGCATCTTAGGGTAAAATATGACCTATAGGAGCAAACGGTAGTCGAAATGATACTAGAAAAATTAGAATATGAAGGCAATAATGAAACATGGGATGGCATATATTGTTGTCTTGATAAGAAAATTGATCGCAGTTATTATTGTTTTAATGGTAACATTGTCTTTGTGGAATACACTTTATGAATATGATAATTATAAGAGACAATATAATACGGCGGAATTTAGATACGAAGAAGGGAGATACAAAGATTTTTATAGTGCCGAAGAAACGTATATCAGAGAAAGTCAATCGTATAATTTGATGTCGGATGCTTTTCAATTTACATTGTATTGGAATCTAATAATTGCATTGTTGGTAGTTGTTCATTTTCTAACTAAAAAAATACTAATTAGAAAATGAATCCCTAGTTTGTGGCGAAGCGTTCTATGCTTTATCGCTTTAGAAGCAAGCCTCCGGCTCTTGATTACAACGTTCATTTTCGCATAAGGAAGAATAATGGATGAGAGCAATAAAATGCTAACTTAGCAGTCTGTTCGGATTTTATATTGTAGATACATAAACAAAAAATAGATGTAAAATGAAAATGAACAATTTATTGAGAGGTGCGATTTGTTCGATTTTGTTACTGTCGTTCATGCCTTCTATGGCTCAAAAAGATCCTGATTTGGCAAAAACTCCGCCTATGGGATGGAACAGCTGGAACAAATTCCAATGTAATCTTGATGAGCAGATGGTACGCGAAATAGCGGATGCTATGGTTGCTACGGGGATGAGGGATGCTGGTTACGAATATGTGGTGATGGACGATTGTTGGCACGGACAACGTGATAGCCTCGGTTTTATACATCCTAATCCGGAACATTTTCCGTCGGGAATAAAAGCCTTGTCAGACTATGTGCATTCTAAAGGATTGAAGTTGGGAATCTATTCCTGTGCAGGAAATACCACTTGTGGACATCGGCCGGCCTCCCGTGGACATGAGTATCAGGATGCGTTGCAATATGCTAAATGGGGTATCGACTATTTGAAATATGATTGGTGCGATACGGAGGGTTTAAGTGCCAGAGGTGCATACACTACCATGGCAGAGGCTATTATGGCGACAGGTAGGTCAATCCTCTTCTGTTTATGCGAGTGGGGAAATAACAAGCCATGGGAGTGGGGAGCTTCTGTTGGACACATGTGGCGTACTACCGGCGACATCTATAATTGTTTCGATTGCGTGAAGGAACATGGGACTTGGAAGGCATTCGGGGTCATGCAGATTCTGGATATGCAGGATGGGTTGCGCCAATATGCCGGTCCCGGACATTGGAATGATCCGGATATGCTGGAAGTAGGAAACGGAATGCCTATCAATCAAGAACGGGCGCATTTTTCCATGTGGGTCATGTTGGCGGCTCCGCTCATCGCCGGAAATGACATAAGGAATATGAGCCAAGAAACGTTGGATATATTGACCAATAAAGAAGCGATTGCTATCAATCAGGATACGTTGGGCATACAAGGATTCAGATATGCCAAAGATGGAGACTTGGAAACTTGGTTGAAGCCGCTCGCTAATGGCGATTGGGCCATCTGTTTCTTAAACAGAGGAAAAGAACCATGCAAAGTTGAGATGGATTGGAATTTTTTCCGTGTGGAAGACGATTTTTCAAAATTGACCATCGATACTTCGAAAGATAAATATACCATACGGGATATCTGGCAGAAGAAAAACTTAGGAAAAACATCTAAAATGTTTAAATCTACAGTTCCTGCCCAAGATGTCATTATGCTAAGAATATGTAAAACAGTTAAATAAACAAATGAAAGGTTGTGATATGAAGATATTTTCGGTTTTTATTCTGATGATTGTTTCATCCTTGAGCGTCCATGCTGCAAAAAATGAAGTGGTGAAGGCCTCCGATTCTGCGGTCGATTACGTTGGCCGGGTCAAAAAGTATGCCGATGGCAGTGTAAGCTACGATTGGGCGGGTGTTTATCTGAGAACCAGATTTACAGGAACCTCCGTAGCTATTGACGCCGAAGATACTGCATTTGAAGAATATAATGTTTTCATTGACGGAAAGCAGGTTAGCGTGGTCTCTTTCGATAAAAAAAGGACTCGGATGGTCTTGGCAAAAGGATTAGCCAAAGGTGAGCATACCTTGATGTTTCAGAAGAGGAACGAAGGTATGACCGGACGTTTCACCATACACTCTTTTTTGTTGGACAAGGGTGCCAAGTTGCTTTCCGTAGTCTCCAAACCACAGCGTCTTATCGAGTTTGTAGGCAACTCCATCACCTGCGGCTATGGCACGGAAAGCACAGAGATCGATCATCCTTATGATCCTCGCACCGCCGACAGCAATCATGGTTACGGACCTATCATAGCCCGCTATTTTGATGCCGATTATATGTTGACATCGCATTCTGGGCAAGGTATAGTAAAAAATTGGGACGATACGGTCACTATGTCCAAAGTATGTATGTTGCACCGCTTCACACGCTTGTTTGACGAAGGAAATGAGCAATGGGACTTCAGTGTGAAGCCGTCTCTCGTCTGCATCAGTTTGGGTACGAACGATTATAGTCAGGCTCCCAAACCAAGCGAAGCCGAGTTTACTGGGGCATACCGCCAATGGCTTCATATTGTCCGCGAGAAATACGGAGACGTGCCGGTGCTGTTCATAGCTCCGTTGGCAGGAGAACCTTCCCGTACGTACATGAAGCGGTTGGTCGATAGTCTAAGCGTCAACGACAAGAATGTCCATTATGTGGCACTATATGAGGAGATGATGGAAGAAGAACCGGACCTTGGACCCGTAAGGCATCCTACTTATAGCGGACATCGGAAAATGGCCATGTGCATTATTCCGTATATTTCCAAAATCATGAAATGGGGATTACCTGTAAAAACTATTGAATAGGAAATTCTCCGTATCACTCTTGAAATGTTGTATATGCGTTTCAAGAGTGTTTTTTTTT
>Ga0172378_10005541_pt1 | contig 11802 bp, 7 predicted proteins | sample GrowelOW332metaG_FD_119755 | JGI IMG/M metagenome (GOLD analysis project Ga0172378, IMG submission 119755) | Groundwater microbial communities from an aquifer near a municipal landfill in Southern Ontario, Canada - Pumphouse #3_1 metaG | ecosystem: Environmental > Aquatic > Deep subsurface >... | reverse complement strand
TGAATACAAAGATGTTCCTGCAAAGACAATATACGTAAAATTCCAAGTCAAAGATGGAAAAGGCATGTTTGGCCAAGATGATTATTTCACCATTTGGACAACTACTCCTTGGACCATTCCCGCCGACCTTGCTATATGCTTGAATCCCGGATTTACTTACGGTGTATTCAAGACGGAAAAAGGCAATTTAATATTCCTTGAATCTTTCAAGGATAAGCTTCAGGAAGAACTCGGTCTCAAACAGTGTGAATTACTCCGCACCTTCAAAGGCCAAGAAGCAGAATACGTTACAGTTAAACATCCTTTCTACGACAGAGAATCTCTTGTCATAGTTGGTAATCACGTCACTGACGAATCCGGTACAGGATGCGTTCATACAGCACCCGGACACGGAGCTGACGATTTTAAGGTGTGTCAAAAATACAAGATACCTCCGCTTTGCCCCGTGGATGAAAAGGGTATAATGATGGCCGAATGCGGTCCTCGTTTGGAAGGTATGACATACGAGGAAGCCAACGATGAATGCGTGAAGATGCTTGAAGAAACAGGTGCTTTGCTCAAAGAAATTGACATCGTTCACTCGTATCCTCACGATTGGCGCACGAAAAAGCCTCTGATCTTTAGAGCTACTCCTCAGTGGTTCTGCTCCATTGCGAAATTCAGAGATGAAGCGCTCGAACAAGTTGACAATCAAATAACCTACTATCCTAAGTGGGGTAAAGTTAGACTTCACAACATGATCGAAGGAAGAGAAGATTGGTGCATTTCTAGACAGAGAGCTTGGGGCGTACCTATTCCGATCATTTACAACGAAGACAACACTCCGATCATCGATGAAAAAGTATTCAACCACATCATCTCTCTCATCAGAGAAAATGGTTCAAATATATGGTTTGAGAAATCCGCTAAGGAATTGCTTCCCGAAGGATATACAAACGCAGCATCACCCAACGGTGAATTTGTAAAAGAAAAAGACATCATGGACGTTTGGTTCGATTCCGGTTCCTCATGGTTAGGAGTTGAAAAAGCTCGCGGGCTCAAATATCCTGCCGACTTGATTTTAGAAGGCTCTGATCAGTACAGAGGCTGGTATAATTCGTCGCTTATCTTAGGCGTCGCCACCGGCAATAAGACTCCCTTTAAATCGATTCTCACTCACGGATTTATCGTTGATCAAAACGGAGAAAAGTTCTCCAAATCCAAGGGAAATGGAATGACTCCCGATCAAATAAACAACAATTACGGCGCAGACATATTGCGCTTGTGGTCTGCTTCAATCGATTACACCATGGCTGAGATTAAGTTGTCAGGTGAACTTATCAAAACTGTATCGGAAACTTACAGAAAGATCAGAAACTCCATGAAGTTCATGATTTCTAACTTGTACGATTCAAAGGATGAAATGTTAGATCTTTCAAAGGATTTCGAATATTCAACATTGGATCAATTAGTCTTGTCTAAATTTGACGAACTGTGTATAAACCTTCACAGAGAGTACGACGATTACGACTTTATCGGAGTAACATCTTCGGTCCAAAATTTCTTGACTAACGATTTATCCGCCCTGTATTTAGATTACGCAAAGGACAGCTTATACTGCGATGCGAAAGATTCTAAGCGCCGCAAAGGTATTCAACACGTCCTGTATAGAATAGTGAAAGAATTGGCAATAATGCTTTCGCCAATCATTCCTTTTACCATGGAAGAAGTCAATGAGAATATTCCCGGTAAAGTTGAAACATCTATCGCTCTTGCCGATTTCCCGAAACCTGAATTGGATAAAGAGAAACTTGCGATGTACAATGCATTTATGAACATAAGACAAAAGACCTTTAAGAAATTGGAAGATGCGAGAAAGAACGAAAGCCTTTCATCCAACTCCCAAGCTGAAGTCACATATGCGACAAACGACAAAGAAGAACTCGCCACTATGAAGTTCTTAGGAACTGAAAATATAGTGAAGGGTCTCATCGTATCCAAATTTAAATTTGAAGAGAAGGATGAAGAATCCATTCAAATCAAACAGACAGATGGGTTGAAGTGTGAAAGATGTTGGAACTACTTCGACGAACTCGAAGAAGATGACGAAGGGCACAAGATTTGTCCCCGCTGCCATCAGGTGTTAAAAGATGAACAAGAATAACAAATTCGTCAAAGGTTTGAAGTGGTTTGGCAAATCTTACCTTTGGCTTATTCCGTTATTTTTCATAATTGATATAGTTTCAAAGCGCGGCTTTGAAAATGCACTTTGGAAAGGTAACTATTCGTCAACAATAACTGTTATTCCTGGATTCTTCTATTTTCAAGTACTTCACAATACTGGTGCCGCGTGGGGAATATTCTCCGGAAACACCTGGTTGCTTGTAACTTTTTCCCTTGTGGCTGGCATTCTGATGCTCGGCTACTTGATTAAATACTACAAGAAGCTCACTTGGTGGACCAAGATTTCCTTGTTCTTTATGATACCTGGATGCTTGGGAAACTTAGTGGATCGCGCATTTTACGATACCGGGGTTATCGATTTCTTGAAGTTTGAATTTGGCAGTTACCAATTTCCAACATTCAACTTCGCTGACGCCTGTTTAGTAATAGGAGCGATTCTGCTGATTCTCGGGGCTATCGTCGAGGATATGGCTGAAAAGAAAAAAGAGATAAAGATGCAAGAAGAGGAACTTGAAGCACGCAGTAGAAAAGTTGAAGAGGGCAGCAGTGACGTCGCTGATGCGAAGAGTGAATCCGAAAAAATGCTTGCGAAAAAAGATAAGTTGGATTCGGAAAAGGAAGATAAGAACATATAATGGAAGAAAAATATATAGTTGATGAATCTATACGTTTGGATGTGTATTTATCTAAAAAACTCGAGATTTCTCGAAACCAAGCGCAGAGATTGACCGAAAAAAATGTTTTTGTCAACGGCGAAACTCCTAAAAAATCCGGAATGAAAGTAAAGGTGGGCGATGAAATCACTTTAGATAGAACTATCAAAAGAGAAAGCAAAATTGTTCCCAAGGACATCGCGTTCGACATCGTGTACGAGGATGAAGATCTCATTGTTGTAAATAAACCAAGAGGATTGGTTGTTCACCCCGCGGTCGGACATCCCGACGATACATTAGCTAACGCCTTAGCTTACAGATACAACATCTCGCAAGAGATGGCCAGCGATGAAAATCGCATGGGCATCGTTCACAGAATCGATAAAGATACCTCTGGATTGCTGCTTGTTGCGAAAACTCCTGAAGCAAAGGAGAATTTGTCTAAACAAATATTCAATCACGATGTGGACAGGGAGTATCTATGCTTGGCTTACGGATACTTCAGAGCTGAAAAGTTTAGAGTTGAAGGTCCCATCGCTCGCAACGAATACGACCGCAAAAAAATGTGCGTAGATGTTGAGAGAGGTAAACCTGCGATCACGCATTTCACAGTCGCGCGTCAGTTTAAATCTACCGGCTTGCTTAAGTGTAAGCTCGAAACGGGTAGGACCCATCAAATAAGAGTTCATTTGCAAATGATTAAACACTCTATACTCGGTGATATGACATATGGAACTCGCAAGTTAGATGTTGCTGATCAAGGTCAAGTTTTACACGCCTATCGAATAGCGTTTAAACATCCTCGCACAGGAAAAGATATGGTGTTTTATGCACCTATCGATGAGTACTTCAAGAATTGTTTAAAATACGTAGCGAGCGTTGATTAGCATTTAACTCCGGTGTAGTTTCTAAAAAAGCGTTTAACGTACGGGTCGAGTTTTTCCTTCCCGTACTTTTTTAATAGGGTTTTATACGCCTTGTCTGCCAAGGAACCAGCGCCCTTGGGAATTGTCATTCCTAATTCGGCTTCCATTTTTTTCCAATCTCGCAAAAATTCGTAACGCGCGATAACGGATGCTGCAGCTACCGAAGGGAAATAGGACTCCCCTTTCGTTCTGAAGACTAACGGGTTTTTTATCAATCTTGATCCCGCATATTTTTTGTATATTGCTTCTTTTTCAAATTGATCTATGTATACGGTCACTTTTTTATTCAAATCATATTTTTTAATCAACTGTTCTTGAGCGAAGTTGTGAGTTTGAGAAAGCGTGACGTGGGTCGACCAATTTTTGTTGTGCATCTCCGTTAATTTGTTCGGAGAAATGCGAACTAAAAACTTCTTGATATTCTTTTCTAAGAGCGGTCCAATTTGCTCTATTTTTGCGTCGTTCATCTTTTTGGAATCCATCACGCCTAAAGAGTTGATGTACTTGATGTCATCCTCGTTCAAATATACCGCACAGACGTAAAAGCCTTGAAAAAAATCACCGACTCCCACTTCATCTGAACCTATTTGCTCTTTGTCATCCTCCCAACCATCTGGAATTTTAACTTTGGATTTAGAGGGCTTTTGAGTTTGTGGATCGTCGAAAAACAAAGAGGCCTCACGAGTGATTTTTCTCTTTTCTCCCGAGAAAAGTACGGAGTATCCCTTTTTTGAAGTGAATCCATCCACGACGACTCCATTGTCGAGTTTAATGAAAAACATGTGGTATTGCTGCTTTGGATCGGTTATTGTTTTCGCGCGATAAAAATTCTTGATCTCGAGAATCTTGGATTCGTTAACTTTGTATTTGATATAGTCCATATATTTTCCCTCGCATAAGTTCTATTTTAGCATTAACGCAGGCTTCATTCTAGTTATCTTAAGTGTTACATGATAAAATATCACTTGAGGAAAAATATGAAAGACATAAAAAAAGCATTAGAGTTCGATCAGATAGAAAATGTTCTGTTACCATTTTTTGCGTTCGAAGATAACCAAGTTACATTTAAAGAATTGGATATGATTACCGATCCTGATAGTTTAGACAAAGAGCACGCGCTGCTAAACGAGGTACAAGAGTACTATCGTCAGGGTTATTCGATAAATCTCGAAAAGAATTTTGCGGTTGCGGACCACATGATGATTCTTGCTAAAGACGGCAATCTAAGCATTAAAGGATTGTCTGACATACGGGCTTTTTTAGATAACGTCACTATTTTTAAGACTGCGTTAGGATCTAAAGACAAGTTGGAAAAACTTCACAATTTTGCTGAAGATTTAACCAGTTTTTCCAATATTTCCAATTTGATTAAAAAATCTATATTACCCGATTTAACACTCGCGGATGACGCTTCTTCAAACCTTTATGACATACGCCGCAAACTCAAGTCGATTTCCAACCAGTTCAACAGCGCAATAAAGTCGGCATCCGTCAAGTATGGAGATTACCTTGCACAGTCGCAAGAAGTTATGAAGGAAGGTTTACCCACCCTTGCTGTAAAGGCGAATAACAAGTCAAAGGTTAAGGGCTTGGTAGCGGACATATCAAACACCGGGGGAACAGTATTTATAATTCCCATCGAAGTGTTGGATATTCAAAATAAATTGTACGCCTTGAAAGAGGACGAACAGGATGAGATAAGAAGAATATTGAAGCAGCTTTCGGAAATGTTGAAAGAGCATCTTCCCGAACTTCAGCGGGATTACAAAATAGCTTTAATTTTAGATTCCTTATTCGCTCGCGTTCGCTTTGGACTCAGCTATCACGGAACGGTGGCATCCAATTCTGACGGTATTTATTTGGAGGATTTAGCTCACCCGTTGATCGACCAGGATACGGTGGTAAGAAATACTTTTACTCTTACGAACAAATCAAAGATACTCGTCGTATCAGGGCCTAACGCTGGCGGTAAAACCGTCTTGATAAAAGCGGTTGCTCTCGCCTGCTACATGAATCAGAGAGGACTGCTTGTCGACTGTTCAGGAAAGGCTGAATTGAGACTGTTCCACGACATATTTTTCTTGGCGGGAGATTCTCAATCTATAATGGATAATCTTTCGACTTTTTCCGGTCACATTAAATCTATCAATGCAGCACTTTCTCAAATATTTGACGACAGTTTATTCATCGTGGATGAAATTGGACAAGGCACATCCCCGCTGGATGGGGAAGCGATTGGCATAGGAGTAGTTAACTACTTGAAGAAAATCAACTGCTTTTCAATACTCACATCTCACTACGACGGATTAAAACAAAAAGCAGTCGAGGATGATTCGTGTGAAGTTGGAGCGATGATTTTCGATGAAAAAACCATTCAGCCCACCTTTAAATATCAGTTGGGAATGCTGGGTAAATCCTACGCGATCGAAGTGTCCCAAAACCTCGGGTTAAACAGAGATATAGTCGAGACAGCAAAGAAGTATCTGAAGGATCAAAAGTCTACACCTGTCCAGGAAGTACTCGATAAGGTTCAAGAACTTCAAGCCCAAAACGAAAAGCTTAAAAAGGAATATGAGGAGAAGATCAAAACTCTCGATTCTGTGACTAAAAAAAGAGAGAAAGCTATCGTTGCTCTCGGACAGGAAAAGCAAGCTATCTACGAAAAAGCCGACCTTAAAATTGAAAAGATAATCAATTTAAAGATCGAGGAGATCGATGCAGCTTACAAGTCTGCAAACGTCAATTTTTCGCTGGGAGAGATGGCTAAAATCAAAGGGGAATTAAAGAAAATTTCCGGGCCTCGCAAACAAAAAATGCCAGCAGTTCGCCGCGTTGAAAAGCACAAGTTTGAAATTGACGACAGAGTTAGAGTGAACTCCATGAACAATTCGGGAACCATTACAAAAATAGATAAGAAGAACGTCAGCGTCGATGTTGGTGGGGTTGTGATTCGAACGAAGATCAGGGATTTAGAATTTCTGCCGCAAAACATAGGGCAGGTTAAAAAGACATACACTCCAGATCAGTACATCGGTCAAAAGACCAATGTAGGTTTGGAATGCAACATCATAGGACTTTACCAAGATGAAGCGCGAGAGGTAGTTGAGAAATACTTGAGCGATTGTTTGCTGATGAAATATCACCAAGTGAGAATAGTTCACGGAAACGGCTCTGGAAAACTTAGAACCATGGTTTGGAATATGTTGAAGACCAAGAAATACGTCAAATCGTACAGATATGGCGGAGCGGGAGAAGGTGGCGTTGGCGCCACTGTGATCACATTAAAATGAACGACTATCTCAAAGCTAAAATAGACTTGCTGCCCGATAAACCCGGCAGTTACCAAATGAAGGACAAGAATGGGAAAATCATTTACGTTGGAAAGGCGAAGTCTTTAGTAAAGAGAGTGAGACAGTATTTTTACAGACCCCAAGTTGGGAAAGTTCAAAAGATGGTCAGTGAGATTACCGACTTTGATATTATTACAACGAACACCGAAAAAGAATCTTTGCTGCTTGAGATCAACCTGATACAAAAGTACTACCCTAAATTTAATATTTTGCTTAAGGACGGGAAGACTTATCCCTATATTGCTCTGAAAAAGAAGGGCGATCCCTTTTTAAAAATAGCTCGGTCTGACAAGCAAAAAGGATACTACTATTTTGGGCCTTTTCCGAATTCGGGATCTGCTTATACGATGATTAATTTACTCAATAAAATATTCCCTTTGAGGAAGTGTAAAAATTTGCCGAAGAAACCTTGTCTGTACTACTTTATGAATCAGTGCCTCGCTCCTTGCATAAAGAGCGTGACAAACGAAGATTACGCTCCAATCATTTCTGAAATCACCAAACTGTTAAACGGAGATTCCTCTAAACTTGAAGCTAAGTTGACTGCCAACATGAAAGAGGCTGCGGAGAATCTCAATTTCGAGGAGGCAGCTATCAAGAGAGATCAAATCAAAGCTATAAAGCACATCATATCAACTCAAAAGATAATGATGTCAGATCACATGGATAGGGATTTTGTCGGATATTCCGTTAGAGAAGGATATATATCTATAGTATTTTTCCTTTATAGACATGGCTCTTTGCTTGGTAAAAATCTTTTTGTAGTAGAAGAAATTGGTTCAATTGATGATATTCTTACAGAAGTTATCATTCAATTTTATCAGAAACACAGAATACCTAAGGAACTGATAATTCCGGCCAAGGCGATTCAAGAACTGATAAGTGAGACCTTGGAAACCAAAGTTCTCGTGCCCCAGCGCGGGAAGAAAAAGGACTTGTTGTTCATGGCTCTAGAAAATGCTAAACAAGGGCTGGATCAACACTTTCAAACAGCTAGACTTGAAGACGATAATCTCGCCTTGCTCGAGGAACTGGGAACCAAGCTTAAAATGGACGCTCCATTGGATATAGAACTGTACGATAATTCACACTTTCAAGGGGCGGATGCAGTCGGAGCTATGGTCAAGTATATCAACGGAGAAAAAGCTCCGCAAATGTACAGGAAATACAACATACAAAATTCTAATAAAAAAGATGATTTAGCCAGCATGAAAGAAGTTTTGACCAGACGTTTCACGAGGCTTATTAACGAAAAGCAAAAACTCCCCGATCTCATTATTCTCGACGGTGGAGAGAATCAGATAATCGCGGCGTTAGACATATGTGAAAAACTTAATATTCACATTGCTATAGCGGGTTTAAAAAAGAATAATAAACACGTTACAGAAGCCTTGATAAATGGATCGACCGGAGAAATTATTTCGATAGATCACCACTCCAATCTATTTTTCTTGCTCATGAGGATGCAGGACGAAGTTCACCGGTTTGCCATCAATACGCATCGGCGCAAGCGAGAGAAGGAATTGTATCAAACGATATACGACAACATTCCTGGAATTGGTAAAAAGCGCAAGTCAATGCTGCTTGAAGCGTATCCAACCGTCGATTCTTTAAAGGACACTAGCGTGGAAGAACTCTGTCAACTTATTCCAAAGGCGGCAGCAATACAGATTCTTGATATCGTCAACAAAAAAATAAATAAGAACTAAAAACCCGATTAAAATGTACATTTGAATTAGTTTGTCCGATTTGGGACAAACTTTTTCAGTGCACAAATAAAGCCGTGCTCTAAAGATCTATGGCCTATTCGTCACAGGCTTAACAATTAATAATAAGTCACTTTGCTATCTATACAGTTGTAATAGTAATATTATATATTTACTGAGTTAAGCGAATCATTTTAACGAGAAGTCTCAAAATATATATGAGCGGACTACAAAAAAGTGATAGAACCAACTTTGAGAAAACCAACAAGGATAAAAACTTATGAATAAGATATACGAGTTTAAAGTTAAGAATAGCGAAGGTGAAGAAATCGGTTTAGATATGTATCAGGGCAAAGTGATGCTGATTGTAAATACCGCGAGCAAATGCGGATTTACTCCCCAGTATGAAGATTTGCAAAAATTGTACGATGAATACAATAAAAAAGGACTGGAGATTCTCGCTTTTCCGTGCAACCAATTTGCAAAACAAGAGTCAGGTAGTAACGCTGAAATTCAAACATTTTGCAAAAAGAACTACGGTCTAACATTTCCTGTTCTCGGGAAGATTGACGTCAATGGAACGAATGCTCACCCGCTGTATAATTACTTGAAAAAACAAAAATCAGGCGGTTTATTCGGAAGAGGAATCAAGTGGAATTTCACTAAGTTCCTAGTGGATAAGCAAGGAAACGTTATCAAGAGATTTGCCCCGACGGTCAAACCTCTAAGCATGAAAGATGACATAGAGAAACTTCTGTAATTTTCGAGGGTTAAAATGTTCACTTATGAAACTGTGAACTTTCCTTATTTTTAAATGCGGAACTACAATCAAAATAAAAAGGGACTCACTGCACATAGAGGGAGTTCCTTTTTATTTGTATGTTTTGATTCTGGTTGCTGTTGCGATTTAAATGGAATGCTTTAATAGCTTGCTGCTGATCATTTATTCCACTGCGATAAATACTAAAACGTATGTTATATCTGAATCGGGGTACGCGTTTGCTAACTGCAGTTGAGGTGTATCTCCGACTGATTTGTCGTAGGCGAAGTCCCATTTGTAGTCAGTTGCACTCATATTTGTATCTATTCCGTATACAAAGAAATTTCCGGTGACAGAATCCACTGTTACAACTTCTGTATTTACGACTATTTCAGTTTGTAAACCAGTCAGTGAGCCGATCGGAATAGTGGGTGTAACTGCATCGACGTATGTTTCCAAAGTGATCGTTACTTCTTGAGCTAGTACGGCTTTAACCGTCTCCGCGGAAGAGATTGCGTAAGGGAAGGATATTTCAGCATCCAAACTGTTCAAGTAGCGAATCGGTTTGCAGGTCGTTGCTGAAGCGGTGCTCAAGTAGGTAGTGAGTTCTGCGGTAGGATCTTCTATCAAGTAGGATCCGTATATCTCTTCGTAATTATCGATGCTTGCCAATTCGGCTCCGTCGTTATCAACGAAATCAACGGTCATTAAATAATTTGTTCTATAGCGCACGAATAAATCGGTATTTTCACTGGGTATCATGTAATTTTCAGGACCGAATACTACTGTTTCAGTTGTCGTCTCGACTCCTCCAACAGTCTCGGTTGTTTTAGTTACCCAGTTGAGGAAGTCATCGTGTCCGTGATCCGGATTGAAAGCTGTTAAATCGATGTAACTTCCTGGTTCGTACGTGTCGATTTCAGCCAGGACTGTAACATCGTCGGTATCGTAAAGAGTGATGACGGGGTCATCCACCCAATAACCGTATAGAGTTACATCATTCTCAGGAATTTCCGAGAATGAGAATTTATCTCCGCTGAAGTCTATCGCTTCGTACCATCCTCCAAAGTATTTGCCGTCTATTTTCATATTTGCTTCGTCGATAACGGGAGCGGAAATGGCTTCTCCGGGGAAACCTACGTAGTCAGGTATATCGTATCCGGGAACGTTTGTGATGAAATTTATCGTCTGTTTCTCTAAAAACTTAGCGTATATCGTCGTGTCGACTTCAGGCATATATTCGAAACTGAATTGATTTTCAAAAGTATCTTCAGTGTACCAGCCGTCGAATTTATAAGAGTCGCCTTTATCGAGTTTAGTTATATCGATCAAATCATCGGGGACTGGAGTGTTCGGTTCAATTTGAATTGAATCAATCTCATATCCGGGTACATTTGTTTGGAAACTGAGAGTGGGCCAATCCGAGTACTTTGCGTACAAGGTGATATCTTCTGAAGGGAAGAAATTTGACGTGAACTCATCTGTATCCTCAGCGTCATCAGTCAAAAACCAACCTAAAAATGTTGCATTTGTCTTAGAAGGAACAGCGAAAGTATCTGTTATTTCGTTGCTTTCTACTCCGTTGTAGGTGGTTATAGCACCTGCGGAAAAACTTCCTGTGCCAGCATCTAGAGTAATAGTTACTTCATTTAAAAACTTTGCGTATACATTCATATCTTTATACGGATAGTATTTGATGTCGATAGTTCTCAATAAGTCCGAAGATAAATACCAACTGTAGAATTCGTGATCAGCCTTTGTTTGATATTGTTCTAACAGTGCAGAATCATCTGCATTTTCCGATATCAGAGTTCCAGAAGAACCTTCCAATGTTCCTAAAAGAGTGCTGTCATCATAAAAAGATATAGCACCGGTCGTAGAGTAAGTGCTCGTGCAAGAAGATAGCGATAAAACAATTATCATAGATGCGAGAAATGCAGGTATTTTTTTTCTCATTGAGTTGCTCCCTATATTAAAATTTGATTTTAATAGTTTGTTTATATATAAAGTATATCCAATATGTGAAGTTTTTCAAAGGATTTACTTTACAAGGTGGATTTAAGGGATAAAAAATATCTATATATTTACAACCTAAAGTATGTATAATTGACAATTATTGCTATTTATGGTAGTTTATCTTATCTAAAGGAGATAAAATTAATTAATGGAAGTTCCGCTGATTATAACACTGATTATACTGATATTCTTGTCAGCATTTTTTTCGTGTTCAGAGACTGCATATAC
>Ga0172378_10005540_pt1 | contig 11803 bp, 11 predicted proteins | sample GrowelOW332metaG_FD_119755 | JGI IMG/M metagenome (GOLD analysis project Ga0172378, IMG submission 119755) | Groundwater microbial communities from an aquifer near a municipal landfill in Southern Ontario, Canada - Pumphouse #3_1 metaG | ecosystem: Environmental > Aquatic > Deep subsurface >... | reverse complement strand
CTCTTTTTTTATTGGGTATTTGTTATTAGGTTGTATAATATCTTTTTTGCTTAGTTGTTTAAGCATATTAATATTAAAATCTATTAAAAAATAATAGATTAGCAAGAAAATACATTAAAAAAAATGTTACTATAAATGGTCTTGTAAATAATAGCATGAAGTTTTAAATATAAGCTTTATATAAACTTGTATTTTTAGTCGCACGTCATGCGACCAAGTAAACTACTACCGAGTAATCCTTTAGGGGATTATTCGGTATCTTTATTTTGAATAATGTGATTTGCTTGCAGAATTAATGTATTTATCTATCTGACTTTGAGCTTTCTTTATTAAACTCCTGTAATAGAGCCAAACTATATTCTCCATCTTCCCATGCACTTTTTACATATGTATATAAAGACGAAAGATTATGCAATAACCCTATGTCTTTTATTATATTTACATTCCCATAGTTGACTAATGTTTCATAAGAAGAAAGATTTATTTTTCTCCTATAATAAGACATGCCTCCCTTTGTGATATATTTTATGAGCATAGTATCTCTTGCATATTTTGAAGGATTTGCAAAGGCTTTATATAGTTCGTAACTATATAGTATGACATTCGTTTCGTTGGAAATAACTGTATCAAGTTCTTTAATTGAAGTTTTAAAGTCCTATTTCATTGCAATAAGGATGGAATCACCTAATTTCCTTTCAATTCTGCTTTCTCGTTTTTCTGTTAAATAATTACCTATAAAAACACAACTAATTGCAACAACAATTGATAACATTTGCCAAATAAAAGCTTGTTTTATTTTAAATAATGTTGTATAATTTTTTGCGATCAGTTTCATTCTGATCAGAAATAATGATGTCGGGTGCCTGGTATCTGGTGGTGCTGTTTTTTTTGCTTCTTTCATATATTTGAAATTTAAGATGTTACAAATATAATAATATTGAATCAAAGATATATTAATATACCCTTGATAATAGTATGTTTAATAAAAAAATTGAATTTATGAAATTAGCCTTGTAAGAGAGAATACACTTTATCTACAATACAATAATGCTGAGTAAAGAGATAAACAGAAAAAATAAAAACTTATCCAAGAAAGAGATAGGTCTGTAAAATAAAAAGAGGTAACCTCCGTATCACCAGAAATCACCTCCTCTCCACGATTATGAAATTTATAAAAATACTTATGTATGTGTCGAAATAACGAACAATTAGTAAAAGGTGCGCTATGTGCGCTTTGAAAATTATCCTTTCGGCTTGGTATGTAAGTACCTTTGAGGTACTATCGCGGGGTAGAGCAGTGGTTAGCTCGCTACTTTGACTTAGTAGAGGTCTGGGGTCTGAATCCCTGTCCCGCAACAATTTAATTATTAATTAAAGATCACGATTATGGAAATTTTAAGTTTAAGTATTAAGCAGAAGTTTTTTGATGAAATATTGGCAGGCACCAAAAAGCAAGAATTTAGAAAAATCAGGCCTAATTCCCAATCTAAGTATTGCGAACTGGATAAAGATGGATTCGTCAAAGAAGTGAATGGTGTTTTGCGACCACGCAAATACGACGCAATTAAGTTTTTGACTGGCGAATACAAAGGCAAAAGGCCTTATGCTATAGTAGAGGTAAAAAATGCTACAATAGAATTATTCGAAAACGAAAATCACGAGCTTATCACATATACCTATCAGGGCGAAGAATATATAGCTGCACAAGTCGTATATGACTTAGGTTCTGTCATTGAAAAATCATAATGTTTAACTTTTAAAATTTATAGCTGGGTCAGAATTAAAACAGGTATAAGCGCAAGATCTGCTGCGAGTATAACTGGTAGACGTTCGCTAACAGGTGGTTCGGGTAAATTTGTTACCCATAGACAAAAATACGGTGAGGTCCGTAGAGGTTTAGGTTTATCAGGTGGCTAACTATGTTGCTTGATGAGATATATAAAACAATAGACAGCATTAGGCACAAGTCCGATGCCTGTTTATTGTTTTTATCCTTTGGTAAGGACGGTCTTGTTTTACTCGATTTGAGTTATCCCAAGTTTGACCGGATAGTATGCATCTTCATGTATTTCGTACCTGGATTAGAACACATTGAACGCTGGGTAAAGTGGACAAAAGCAAAGTATCCGAGAATAGAACCCCATTGGAATCTGACGTATATACTCAAATCCGGTTTATATACTGTATTCCCAATCTAAAAGTCAAGCTATTGAAGCTTACTGACGTAGTTAAGTCCATGAGATTGAAATATAACATTGATTATGTCTTTATTGGAATGAAGAAAGCGGATTCGATGAACAGACGTTTGATGCTGAATAAGATGGATTTTCCATACGAAAGGAACGGTATGGTTTATCCATTAGCTGATTGGACGCAAAGGGATATTCTAAGTTATATGAAACAAAAAGGATTACCTGAGCCGATGAGATCTTCCAAGAATACCAGCGGTGGAGTTGGATTTAACCCTGAGTGTTTACTGTGGATGCGGGAATATTTTCCTAGCGATTTAGAGAAGATATATGCTGCATTCCAGATGTCACGAAGAATATTGTTCGAGTATGATAATAAGAATTTGTAATTATGGAATTGTCGAAATATATAACATCAGAATCGATAGAGCTTAAACGCTCTGTCATTCATTTGGGCATCGTCCCTAATTTGTGTATAGTTGTCACTCATCGTACAACCTTTTATTTGTTCTTGATTAATAATAATGCAAATTTAAGGTTTTGTGTAAACTATATCTATTGAGTTAAGCTTATTTATTTTTTCCGTAAGAACATTCATAACATCTTTTTGCACGCACGTCCTATAATCGGCTTATATACAGCAAAAAGAGAAAACTCATTTTTGAATTTCCTCTTTCTGTTGGATGGTTAAAGGGACTCATACCCTTGAACTCAGAACCACAATCAACTTAATACATTATAATCAGTGTATATTAAAACTATTATAAAATAATTTGCAAAATAGTAAAGAGCTGTTTGAAATTAGGAGAGGGATTTTATTGTTTGATATACATAATTTCTCCCACATAAAATTTCCCATTTACAATCTGATAATTACTGGTTTCTGTTTCTTCTCCAGTGCATGTTACGGTGAACTTGGTGTCGGCTGCGCTCCAAACCAAGGATTTTTTGCCTTGGCTATCTATCTCACCATTATCTGTAGCCCAAAATGTTCCGGTATGGTCTGATTTCAATTCGAAATGAAGTACCTCTATGGTTGATTCCGTATCTTCTACCCATGAACCGATAAGTTGACTTTCGTAATTATTATTGTCATCATCTGATGATGAGCACGCTGTAAACAGTAGCATAGGCAAGATTGCCAATAAAAATAAAACTTTTCTCATTTGTTTTATATTAATTAAATGCTTTTTCAATTCGTTTTCCTACAACTGCGTCTTGTTGGAATTGACAGTTCTTTATGTCAACAATAAAGGTACCCTTCAATCTTGTAACGCCTTGTTTTTTTGCGTCATCTAAAAACTGAGATGCAAGATCATCATAATTTATTTTGTTTTCTTAAGGTATTTAAAAAAGGACATTTAACTGTGGCATTTTATATGCAAAATTATAGATAAAGAGTTAAATTTCTGACATCCCTGTGAGTATGTAATGTCCTCTCATACCATGTATTGCCATGTAAATACGGACTTCTTCCCGGCAAGCTGTTGCAAGAGCATATCCAGATAATCTCTCATTCATCAACTTGATAAATGAATACTCTGTATTATTATGAATAAAAGATATACGATGATATACCATGGAGTAGGATATTTTAATTAGCCAAATATACAAATAAATAAAATGGGAAATTGATAAACAAAGAATTTTATAGCATAAATTTATGTAATTAGCATTTGGAAAGAAATTAAACAAACTTTTTTTCAGAGTGTCATTGAGGGGAAAGGAATTTCTTTTTATTTTATTTATTGTTTTTGAATTATTCTTCAAGTTGTAATTTCCTATTTTATTTATCAGTATATTTGTCATATTATAAATCTTTTAAATTATTAGTTATGGACTTCTTATGGGGACAAATTATTTGGGTCGCTTTTGGTTTTGAAATCGAAGGCTTCATGAAGTGTGACGGGCGTATTCTTCAAATTTCACAGAATCAAGCCCTTTATTCGTTAATAGGAAATAGATATGGAGGTGATGGTGTTACTAGTTTTATGATACCAAACTTAGAAACTAAGACCGGGTCTTACCAAATATGTATAAAGGGTGTTTATCCTCCACATAACTAATGTTGTATTTAATGGATAGTGTATATAAATATTATTTCTTTAATTTATTATTAACATAATTACGTTAATTAGTTAACGAATACGCATTTCTTATTAAACCATGTTATAAATATGTGTAAAGAGCTACTAAAATTTGCGATTGTTCCTTTTTATAGTATATTTGCATTGTGTTTTTCATAGTATTAGATTTAAGGTTAACAAAAAAAGACTGGTTGCTCGTGAGGAGTAGCCTTTTTTTTATACTTAAAACATAACTTTCATTACATGCCCTGCCCTCTCAAGAGACATGCCCAGCCGTCAAAAAAATATAACCAGCAACGACAGAATGCATCAGTATCTTTTGAAAAACACATAAATACGTTTTTCATAACTAAAAGATGTAGAAAGTAACTGTTACTATATTTTATTGATATTTAATTAATTATGGTGATAGGACTCTTCCAACGGCGATTTATGTGCCCTGTCACTATAAAATACTGGTAATGAGATTTTTGTGGTGACGGGTACTTAAGTAAACTTTTTTATTAAAATCCTGATTTGGGTCGTGTTTTTATATCTTCTATTTTATGAGTTGTTGTGGTTTTCTTTTTTCCGTAATAGAATTGATAAGAGAATCGAAACATTAGTGGAAAGGTCGGTAATTTTAAATTACCGGTATAATGACTTGAAAAATTATAAGTTTTAATGTCAGCGCCTTGGTAAACAAATGTTTTTGTAAAAGGTAGAGCTGTCACGATACCTAGTTTGATATTTTTCTTAAATGTTTTATCTATGGATACAAAATAAAGTGCATTGCAATAGGCGTTATCCTGAATATTATTTTTTGCTGTCGTGTATTGAAAAATGGTAGAGAGAGCGAAATCATGTTTAAATGATAATATAGAAGTCAAGTCCGATTCGACTATCCATTGCTTTTTATCTTCTATATTCTTTTGTTGAGCATAGTTGTTTGTAAATGTTGTGCGCTTGTACATGCGTATTGAGGGTGTGATAGTAAATATTCCGAAAGAAAGTGAACCTAAAATCTGCGTACCGAAATCGTAAATGGATCCTAAGTTGTATTCCTGTGTCCAGAAAATGGAATTTTCATCAAATAGAGTCAGTTTATTGATAACATTAGATTTGGATTCATAAAATAAACGGGAAGAGATATAATTACTCTTAAATCGTAAGGAATATTCTATGGAAATTGAATTTTGGTATTCAGAATCCAAAAGAGGATTCCCCATACGAATATCGTATGGATTGTCCGTATAAGTATAAGGTGTGAGTTCATAGATTGACGGTCTATTAATTTTACGACGGTATGAAATTGAGAGAGTCTGTTCGCTATTTATTTTATAATATAGTGCAGCATAAGGTAATATTGAAAAATCGGATTTGTTGAAAGAATTTTCTTGTTTTGATTTAGCATCTTCTAGTCTTAATCCACAATTGAGATTATATTTTGATGTTTGGTAGGTAAGGGTTCCGTACCAGGTATAAATTTGTTGATTATAATGAAATTCTTTAGACGACTTATCTTGTATGGATTGAATTTTAATGTTTACTCCGGTACTTAATTTTGTTTTTTTATTTGTGAAGGTTATAAAATCAATTTTTACATGGTTATCCGTTTCTTTCGGACTTTCTTTATTTATTTGTTCATTTGAATTGTCCGTATTAATATAAGATAGAGTGTTTTTTGAGTATATGTGAATGTTACTGTATTCAGTAGAAAGTTCACTTCTGTTGTCGTTAAATGTATGTTTATAATAGATTGAATTGAAGAAATTGATATTATGGTCCTTTTCCTGTCTTTTTGCATCCCATTGTTTATTGACATTTTTTGATGCGTGAAGAATTACATTTCCATTTTGTTCTGAGGAATAAGGATTAAGAAACCCGTAAAAACTAATTATATCGTGATCGGTTGCACGATAATCAACCCCGTAATGAAACTTATGTGACATGTTATTCTGTCTGACATGTTGAATAGATGAGATAGTAAGGTTAGAATTATATATTTGCCTATATGTAGATTCGTCAATATTTTCATGATTGATTTCTCCATTGTAAGAAGTGTAAAGATTAACTTTTTTGTGATTATAATATAAGCTGTATGTCGGGAATGAATATACGATAGCTGATGTTGTCGGTATTTCAGAAAAGAAATGGCCGCCAAAACCGATATTACTGTCTTTTTTTAAAATAATATTTATTATGCCTGAAATATCACCTTCGTAATTTGATGGTGGTGTGGCCAAAACTTCAATTTTATCAATTTGTGCAGGATTAAGCTGACTAATATAACTTTTATCCCGTTCTTTTCCTTCGACAAAGATCTGAATATCTTTTTTCCCGTTAAGTGAGATATTTTGTTTCAAATCGACTTGAATACCGGGTATGTGTCGTAACATATCAGGAACATTCCCGGATGCTTCAACTATCTTATTATTCATAAAATAAATGTTTTTCTCATTCTCGGATTTACCTTTGGTTCGTTCGGCTATAACCATCGTTTCGTTTATAAGAAATGTTGAATCTTGGAGAATAAAGGTTTCGATATTGAATGGATTTGTTGATGTAATGTTAATTTCTTTAGTTATCGAAGAGTATCCTATTGACGATATTCGGAGCATATATTCTCCTCTTTCTATTTGATTGAATTTAAAAGCGCCTTTTTCATCAGTGATTGTTCCTTTAAAAAAATGTGGTGTCGTTTTAGAATTTTTTGTCAAAACAACAGTTGCGTATGGAATAGATATACTGTCTTTTGCTAATACCGTTCCTTTTATCGATGATGTAACTTGTTGTGAATAAAGGTTGGAAATCATGAAGATGAAAAAGAAAAAACCTTCTGTTTTCTTCCTAATATTCTGTAAAGAAATTTCTTTTTTTATTTGTTTCATTGCACTTGTTTTTTAATAGATGTGCAAATGAAATAGGTCTTCAGCATTTTCCCTAATAATAGGGATACATGACTACGATTTTATACGACGTGGAAAAAATAGGGATAAAAAACAATTTTTTGTTGTCAATGGATTATCGATATAATTTAATCAATTGATCGAATCTTGAAGTATTTTGTCTGGAGACAGGGACAGTATCAGAATTACCTGCCAGTTTTAATCGATATCCAAGTGTGTTCCCGTTTTTGGATTCTACTTTTTTAAGGTTAACAATATAAGCTCTGTGGATTCGCATAAACCAAGGTATTTTAGTAAATTGTTGTTCAATATTACTGATGGAATTACGAATGATAACCTTGTGTGGCTTATCTTTGACAAGTAGATGAAAAACAATATAATTTCCATGTGATTCTGCATAAATGAACTGATTTGCGTAGAAACACAGTTCCTCTTTTTTAGCTTTTGATGTAATATTGATAAGTGATCCTGTCTCTTCTTCGTTTATATTGGAAGGGGGAGTGTAGTTTTGAAAGATTGAGGGACTAAACAGATATCTAATATTTAGTAAAGTAAACAGAAAAATAGGAATAAAACCCAAGAACAAAGCTCTTTGAACTGAATCTAAAAATGTCGGAAAATTCCAACGTGAAGCAGGTGCTTCAATAAAAAAACCTGCAAAATATGCTGAAATGCTAATTCCTAATAAAATGAGGATATCGAATAGTATTTCTTTGGAGAAAGTCCATGTTTTATAGTCGGCAAAAAAACGTAGTTTTTTTAATATTAACGTTAATATAAATATAGTTGATGCGAAAATCAGACAATATAATAGTATGGTGAAATGAAAACTGAAAGAACGTGCATTGCGCACATGTAATGGTTGATATATAATGATAAAAGCAAAAATACATATCAAAAATACCAGAGTACCTATTATTGGTTTTTTGATTAATAAATTTTGCGGATATTTTTCTTCGAATATTCTATTGATTTTTGAAGTCATTTTATATGATATATCTTGGTGTAAAGATATAAAAAAGAAATAGTTTAAAAAATGATTTTGAAAAAAATGAGAAAAATATAATATTCTCATATAAAGGTAGAGAAAAAGTAGTTTTATTGATATGTTAGAGGGACAATGTTAATTAAATATACAATAATGTTAAAAATGGATGACTTATCATAATTGTCTTTTATTTTTTAATTTTAATATCATAATGTTTAATATATTTGCAATACTATATTTTTTTTACTAAAAAACAATGATTATTGTTTCATTATGAATATTTATAAAGATTTTATTATGAAAAATTATTTAAAATTTATTTATTGTTTTGCATGGATTCTGTTAGGATTATTACAGTTTCCTGGAAGTGCTTGGGGATGTACTTCCGTTATTGTATCAGGTAAAGTAACAAAAGATGGTCGCCCATTGCTTTTTAAAAACAGAGATACCGGGAATCCTGATAATTTAATGGTTTCGGTTCAAGGTGAAAAGTATAAATATATTGGTATTGCGACAGCTAATGATTCTTTGTCCCGGGATATTTGGGCGGGACATAATGAAGCAGGATTTGCTATTATGAATACTACCGCTTATAATCTGAACCGGGAAGGCGTAAGTGATAAAGATGAAGGATATATAATGAAACGTGCTCTTGAGATTTGTGCTACACTTAAAGATTTTGAAAATATGCTGGACACAATGCCGAAACCTTTATTAACCTATTCAAATTATGGTGTTATTGATGCTCAGGGGGGATGTGCATATTATGAAACCGGTAGTAAAGGTTTTGCCAAATTTGATGCTAACGATAATAGAGTTGCGCCTCAAGGATATTTGATTCGTACAAATTTTGGATATACCGGTGACCCCAAAGGGGCAAAAGGAGTTGAACGTTATATGGCCATATCGGATTTTATGCTTTCCACAGCCTTTTCCGGCAAGATGAATTATGATTATATGCTTTCGAGTATTCCACGTAATTTAAAGCACGGCTTGACAAAGATAAATTTATACGATTATATGCCTGAAAGCAATTTAACACCTAAAATGTTTCCATTCTGTGATTTTATTCCACGTTATCAAACGGCTTCTACTATTTTAATACAAGGCGTAAAACAGGGTGAATCTCCTTTGTTGACAGTAAGTTGGACCATTATAGGATCACCAATGACGACAGTGGCTATTCCTTTGTGCATAATACCTTCGGGTAAATTACCAGCTGTTGTTTTAAAAGGAGATGACGGACATTCTGAATTGTGTAAGATCGGGCTTGATTTGAAAAAACGTTTATTTCCTTTAGAGGTTGGTAGTTACACGGATTATATCGATTTAGGACAGTTGATAAATAAACAGGGAACAGGTATTATGCAACAGATTATCCCGATAGAGAAAGAAATTAAATCACGAGGTCTTGCAATTATCGAAAGGGCAAGGGATAAAGGAAAATTTGATAAGGCAATGGATGATTATTATATATGGGTTGATAATTTTATCAGGGAATCATACTCACATTTTAAATAATCGACTGAAAAATATAACACGACAATAATAACACGACAATAAATAATATGGGAAAAAAAGAAAAACAGATTAAGGGGAGATTGTATTCTAAATTTTTTTTATACATAATTACAAGCTTATTTTTTGTTTTTGGGTTAACAAGTAAGTCTTTTGCCACATTAAATGTGGCGGTAATTATGCAGCAATCGAGAACAATAACGGGTACGATTATTTCAAAAAGTGATAATACAACCGTTATAGGAGCGACAGTTATTGTGGAAGGGACCAATCTAGGTACGATTACAGATATGGATGGAAAGTTCACGATTAATAATGTACCTTCTATGGCAAAGGAAATAAAGGTTTCTTTTGTAGGAATGAAAACTCAGATTCTTCCTATTCGTCCGAATATGGTTGTTTATTTGGACAACGACTCACAACAATTGGATGAAGTGATTGTTGTGGCATACGGGACAGCTAAAAAAAGTTCATTTACAGGTTCGGCAGGTCTTGTAAAATCTGATAAATTGGAAAGTAAACCGACGACGAGTGTTACTGATGCATTAGTTGGAGCTGTTTCAGGAGTGGAAGTTAGTACGGCTAATGGACAGCCCGGCTCCGAACCTAATATTTATATTCGTGGTATAGGATCTTATGGAGCAAGCAATACACCGTTGATAGTTTTGGATGGTATGCCTTATGATGGTTCGATCAGTAGTTTAAATCCAAATGATATAGAAAGTTTAACAGTTTTGAAGGATGCCGCCTCATCAGCTTTATATGGAGCTCGTGCAGCTAATGGTGTTATTATGATAACGACCAAAAAAGGTAATAAAGAAAAAATGACAGTCAATTTGAAATTCAATCAAGGTATTACAACAAAACAGACCAGTGATTATGAGAAAGTTGGATTGAATGATTATGTGACTTTATATTGGGAAAATCTCCGGAATTTGTATGTACGTGATGGAAAAAATAGAGATGAAGCAGGACAGTTGGCTGCAACTAACCTGTTTGATAATTTAACTTACAATCCATTTAATGTTACTCGGGATAAAGTAGTAGACAGTACAGGCAAGGTTAGTTCCAATGCTAAATTATTATGGGCTGATGATACTGATTGGACAAATGCCATTCAACGCATTGGAAGTCGTACTGATGCATCTGTGTCTATAAGTGGAGGATCACCTAAGAGTGATTATTTTACTTCTGTAGGATATACTAATGAAAAAGGCTATATTATAGGGACTCAGTTTAAACGTTATACCGGTAGGGCCAATGTGAATTCTCAAATAACAAAATGGTTGAAAATAGGTGCTAATTTAGCTGCAAATTTGAGTTATAGTGATGGAAACCAGAATGAGGGGCAAGGAAATAATTCTAATCCTTTCCGTTTCACCAGATATATTGCACCTATCTATCCTATACATCTCCATAATCCTGAAACCGGAGATTATTTAAGAAATGATAATGGCAATTTGATATATGATTTTGGTACGGGGTATACCGTAAACGGCATTACGGTTCCTGTACGTGATTATATTTCCGGAAACAATCCGGCAATTGAATTGAAAAACAATTATAATAGTTTTAAAAGGAACAGTCTCGAAACTAAGACTTTTGCGGAAATTTCTTTCATGGAAGGATTAAAATTAACTTTAAATGCAAGTGTCGGGACTAATTCATATCTCAGATCATCGGCTGCTGTCGTATATCCTGAAAAGGGTAATACAGGAACAGCAACAAAGACATCATCATCTACAACTACATGGACTTATAACCAACTTTTGACATATAATAAGACGTTTGGGAAACACCATTTTGATGCATTATTGGGACATGAGAGTTATGATTATGAATATAATTATCTTAATGCTTCAATGAAAGATCAGAAGTTCGACAATAATTATGAACTAATTAATTATACAAATATAAATACCACGCCGACTTCTTATACAGATAAATATACGACAGAAGGTTACTTATCAAGGTTTAACTATGATTTTGACAATAAATATTTTGGATCGGCATCCTATAGACGAGATGGATCTTCGAGATTCTATAAGGATTCTCGTTGGGGTAATTTCTGGTCGATAGGAGGTGGCTGGGTGATTAGTCGTGAAAAATTCATGGGTAAATTTAAATTTATAG
>Ga0172378_10005539_pt1 | contig 11803 bp, 10 predicted proteins | sample GrowelOW332metaG_FD_119755 | JGI IMG/M metagenome (GOLD analysis project Ga0172378, IMG submission 119755) | Groundwater microbial communities from an aquifer near a municipal landfill in Southern Ontario, Canada - Pumphouse #3_1 metaG | ecosystem: Environmental > Aquatic > Deep subsurface >... | reverse complement strand
TTTAGCATCGGAAGAATCAATATCATATTGATATACTTTTGGTTGGCCAAAATAAACCATTGGATACAACGTTTGCACCACATGACCAGTATCGAGAATTTCAAGACTCTGTTTATCACACGAGGGTAATCCTCTTTGAACCACCTCAAGTTTGATATATTCTACTTTTTTCATCGAACCATCCCTTTTATTACGAGCTTTGTCTCTTTTCTTTATTGCCACTCTTTTTCTTTTTTTTATTAATCAAAATATAGCTTTTGCACAATTTTCCCTGAACCGTTGTTGAACCAATATAGCTAAATCCACAGGAATTTAATACTTTCAACGAAGAAAAATTATCATAATGAACCGAAGCAACCACATCCCAAATATCACATTCTTGAAACAAATATTCAAGCAATGCTTGCAAAGATTCTCTCATGTAACCTTGTCGCCAATATGCTTTATTCAAAGCATAACCAATGGTGACATCTTGCTTTGACAAGACATTTATTTGAATATTCCCTATACATCTTTCATTGGTTTTAAGAACGATAGCATACAGGCCACTTCTTTGAATACATAAATGCGTTATATATTCTTCCGTAATGTCCTGGTGTAAAAATTTCAAAACATCAGTATGTCGCATCCAATCTAACATATCCTCAATATCATCTCGTGTTGCAGGTCGTAAAAAGACCCTTTGGCAGTCGATGTATTGAGATTTTTTATTAAGTCTTTCTTCCATAAAACGTAAAATTTGTCTAGCTCAATAAACTGTGTCGAGGCTCTAAATTTTCAGCAAATGTATCTAATTCTTTGAAAACTTCTACGAGATCAGGGAAACATAATGTCGCCCTTCTATCATAACAGGTTGGTTGAGCATTTACGATAATAATTTTTCCCTTACGCACATATGAAGGAAACGTTGCCGCAGGCTGGACGGTCATAGATGAACCTAAAATAAGACATAAATCGCAAGCACTAAACATTTCATAGGCTCTTGTCAGTGTCGTTGAATCCAGAGGTTCTCCGTATAAAACGATATCTGGTTTTATGACCCCACCACAATCAGTACAATACGGAACTTTACCACTTCTCACAATAGGAGCAATTTGCTCATAGGTATAATACTTTCCACATCGCGTACAGGCATGATGGCGTGCACTTCCATGCACCTCATACACTTTCTTTGAACCCGCTCGGGTATGAAGCATATCAATATTTTGTGTAAAAATACCCTGAATATAGCCTTTTTTTTCAAGATGAGCCAAAACGGTATGCACAATATTTGGTTGATAATCTTCAAGGTGATACCACACATCTTTTGCCCATGCGTAAAAGATTTCCGGTTGAGATTTAAAAAAGGAAATATTGAGAACATCTTCAACATTCATTCCATGCCAAGGATCGGTATAAACCCCATGTTTACCTCTAAAATCGGGAATCCCGCTCATCGTTGAAATACCTGCTCCCGTAAATACAACAGTATTGCGACTTTTTTTTATTAAAGTTTCTAATTCTTTCATATTGTTTTCAAAATCGGACAATAGTTTTATCTCTCCTCATTTATTGATAGTTTCTTTCATGTTTATCATACGTTCATCATTCTTATATAGCAAGATTTTTTGAAACAAAAGAGCCCCAAAAGGGCCCTATTTGTCATGAAAAATGAGTCTTATTTCTCTTCGACTTGATGTCCAATTATGGTGTTACCTTTACAATCAGTATAAGCAACATGAACAATACTACCGATTTGGCAATTTTCGAAATGGTTGAAAGCAACCATTTCATTATTTTCGCCTCGTCCGAGTAACTGATTTTCATCATCTCGACTGACTTTTGTGACGAGCAGTTTATGAACACCTGTCGCGAGTTTTGTTTTTTCTGCATGGAAAATTTCCTGTTGCCTTTCAATCAAACGAGCAAGTCTCGCCTTTTTATCTGCAACACTTAACTGACCTTCCATCGTTACAGCCTTTGTGCCTTCACGTGGATTCCAGTAATACATAAATGCTTCTGTGCATCGCATAAACTCAACAACGCTCATAGTATCTAAAAAATCTTCTTCCGTTTCACTTGGGAAACCAACCATCACATCAGTTGAAAAAGTAATAGAAGGAGTAGCCTCACGTAACTTCTCGATGAGACGAATAAAATGTTCTCGATCATAACGACGATTCATTAAACGCAAAATTCTTGAACTACCACTTTGAAGAGGGATATGCAAATGCTTTGCAACCTTCTCTTCTTCTGCAATAACCTGAATAAGTTCATCACTAAAGTCTTTTGGATGAGGAGACTCAAAACGAATCCACTCAATACCATCAGCAACCTTACACACTTCTTTCAGAAGTTGAGGAAAGGTAATGACATTTCCTTGCTCATCAACATAATGATAACTATTCACATTTTGACCAAGTAACGTTATTTCTTTCACTCCCTTTTGAGGAAGAGCTTTTACCTCTTCAAGAACTTCATGAAGAGGACGAGAAACTTCTCTGCCTCTCGTGTAGGGAACGATACAATAGGTACAGAAATTATTACAACCATTCATAATAGGCACGAATGTTGAAACATCGCCTTCCTTATAATAGGAATTAACAAATTCATAGCTGGAATCTTCTCCAGCGTCTCGTCCTTGTGCAATGTTCACTATTTCAAATTTTTCATTGGTTCCAAAAACATAATCGATAAAAGGCGCTTCTGCTTTTAATTCTTCACGAATTCTTTCAGCCATACAGCCAGTAACAATGAGAATTAAAGGATGTTTCGTCTTTTCTTTTGCAAATAAACTTAATCTTCCCCAAATTCTATTTTCAGCACTTTTTCGTACACTACAGGTATTTAAAACAACTAAATCTGCTTCATCGGGAGTTTCTGCTTTTTCTAAGCCAATACCCTTCAGTTGCATTTCTAAAGAATTACTTTCAGCAATATTCATTTCACAACCGTATGTCTCTATGAGATAACGGCTTATCTTACTTGGTCTTTTGGATGACATTATTGATTATCCTTACTAACATTAATTTTTGCACCTTTGAGGGTATTTTCCATGAGCATTGCTATGGTCATGAGACCGACTCCACCAGGTACAGGCGTCATTGCAGAAGCCTTACTTTCACAATCTGCGTAATCAACATCACCACACACTCGGTAACCTCTCTTACGACTTGCATCTTCTACTCTATTAATACCTACATCAATGACAACAGCACCATCTTTTATCATTGAAGCAGTAATATATTCACTTTTTCCTATTGCGGCAATTAAAATATCTGCAGTTTTAGTATAACTTGCCAAATCTTTTGTTCTTGAATTACAAATAGTCACAGTAGCATCAACTCCTTTTTTCATAAGAAGTGCAGCCATTGGTTTTCCAACAATATTGGATCGACCAACAATAACAGCGTGTTTACCACTTGTTTCAATATGGTAATACCGCAAAATTGCCATCACACCTGAAGGAGTACAAGAAACAAATCCATCAAGACCCGTTAATAATTTACCCGTATTCATTGGGTGGAAACCATCAACATCTTTATTTGGATCAATTGCCTCAATAACCTTTTCTTCATCTAAACCTTTTGGTAAAGGAAGTTGTACTAAAATACCATCAACTGTTGTATCAGTATTCAGTTGATCAATTAAACGAAGTAATTCTGTTTCTGTCGTTTCATCAGGTAAATGATAATCTTTATGGCCAAAACCAAGTCGCACACAAGCTTTATGTTTACTCTTTACATATGATTGACTCGCTGGATTATCTCCTACGAGAATAACTGCTAAACAAGGAAATCTTCCAAACTGTTCATTGAATTTGATTCCTTCTTCTTTCACCTGCTCAAGTTGAGCTTGAGAGACTTCTTTTCCTGATAATATTTGCATTTTTACTCCTTGCTAAGTATATAACACAAATAAAGTCCTTTTTCTACAGGCGATTATTGAATGGCTACATAAAAAAGACATATTGATGATGTACAATAACAGTTGAAAATTAGGGTTTTAACCACTAATATGGCTATAACTAATAACTATTGTAACTGTTAGTACAACTAACTGTTTTTTTTAGTAAATCAAGATTATGAAAAGGAAAAATAATGAAGAAAAGATTTTTGTCTTTATTAGTAGTTGCTTTTGTGCTTTTTTCTACACAAGCATTATTTGCAGAAGACACCTACTACGAAAAAGGGGATACTAAATTCTCTTTCACTACAGGAGTAACCGTCCCTCTTTACCTGCATTTCTGGGAATCAACATCAGATCATGAAGATCAGTGGAATTTCTTCTCCGATACAAACATCTACACAGGTGGGTATGGTGCAATTTCTTTTGAAAAATTCTATTCATCAAAAATATCTATTGGTGGAGAATTTGGTTATTCCTTTAACTATGATGAAGGAAGTAATCTTTATTATAATATTCCTCTCATGGCTAAGGTTCTTTATTATCCTATTCAAAGTGTAAAATATGATGGATATCTTTTTGGTGACTTAGGAATTACCTACAACCACTATACCGATGAAAATTCTGATAGTTCACAAGGTCTTTTAAGTCCATATATCAGCATGGGTATTGGTGGTACCTACTACTTCAATGAGAATTGGGGTCTTGGCATGGAAACAGGTGTGACGTTTATTCCTCAAATTAGTATTTATGATGATACAGCTGATGATAATGGTACCTTTGCAACAATCCCTATCATGCTCAAAGTAAGCTACAGAAACTAAAGGAAAAAAAGATGAAAAGATTAAATAAATATGCAATTTTAGGTCTCTTAGCCCTTTCTTCAACAGTGGCCTTTATCTCTTGTGATTCAGATGCAACAAGTGGCATCTATTCACAGATGTATAATGCAACTGATTCACAATCATATACCATTGTGCAAATGACCGGTGACCCCAATAAAGGTTTTGTTTTAGCACTTGAAAGTGATGGTATTTATAAAATAACCAAAAATTCTAGTGATGTTTCTACCCCAACTCAAACACTTCTGGTTAAAGGGTATATTACCAATGACGATGACGACATTTATCGTATCACCGCAATTTATTCCTCAAATGGAACTGATTTATACTACATCCTTAACGGTTCTGATGCTGATGATGATCCTGTTCTCTATCGAGTTGACGATGTAGATTCATCAACAATTGACCCAGATTTAGCTTCTGACCCTACGGCAAGTGGTGCTACAGCGATTACCAATGAAATAGGTGTCAATGTTACTCCTCGTGGATTTACCGACAATGGATATCTCTACGGTTCTTATAATGGTACAAGTGACGACGACAATGATAATGCTCAATTTGCCCTTGTTTCTATGGATAATGCAATTACCTCAAGTAATACAATTGATTGGACAAGTGATGGTACCATCATAGATCTTAATGATAATTATGGTCTCTCAAGTGTTATTCCTGTGTTAAGTACGACAAATGCCAGCTCAGAAACAATAACAGGTGACTCAGATCCATATTCAACAAATACTCCTCTCGTTGTTTCTGTTGCAAACATCAGTCGTGGAGACTCAGATAAATATTATTATGATTATTATGTTTTCGATGGTAACTTAAAGCAACTCGTTCATTATGCAACAGAATATCAATATGATGTCGCTTCAGTCGTTGAAACAACTGATTCAACAGCTTCTGATTCAACAGCTCCTGATCCTCGATTAATCGGAATCTTTACCAATGGCTATCTTCTTTCAATGAAAACAAGCTCGAACACCATTAATAAGAGTCCTATTGATGATGACTATGATTACACCGCAGGTAACAGAAAAGCCATGCTTTTGATTGATGACGATGATAGTAGTTATAATCTTATCATGATGAATGAATATGATTACATTTACTATTATTCCTTTGATGGTGCCTACACCACTGATGGTGATGATTTTGATATTGATAATATTTCTTCTGGTTGGGCTGATGATATTTCAAGTTCCGATGAAATTAGTGGCATTATTAAAACTGATACAACTGGTGGCTATCTGGTAAGTACCAGTAACTATGGTTTCTATACCATCGATATTGATGATCCAAATAGTGATTCAAGTTCTAATGGATCTTCTACCGAAGGTTTTGATTATTAGAAATAAGTACAATCTTTGATAAAACCGGTGGTTCTCCACCGGTTTTTTAATCTGAAAAGAGTTTCAAACTCAAGGGGTATACTTGCACAAAGTAAAACAGAGCAGACTCAGATGTAGCAACAATAATCAACAAGGAAAAAAAATAGCGTAAGAATACTCTTCACCAATTTGTCTTACTTACAAAGGAATCTGCTCTGTTATAAAACAACAGTTACTATGAAATCCTCATAGGTCAGTTTTACTGATAGATACTTTTGCAATTGGCCCTACGCACACAGTAGCTCGTCAAAACTTTACCGATAGTGACTTGAACCTATGGTACCCTTGTAAATAATTTTGAAGGTTTCCTGTTGAGACCTTATACAAAAATTGCGATGTATCCTTGTCCCTCATCAGCGCTCTAAGCATCATATAATCTTATCTTTTTATACAAATGAGTAGATCATCATCTTACGCGTGAATGTGTAGTGTTTGCTTCTATGAAGGCCTCTCCTCAAAAAGTGGCACAATGAAGACAAAACAAGCAATCTCCCTCTCACAAAAAAGACCACACGCACCGAGAAAAGCACAAGATAAGCAAACAAAAAAAAGTTCTGTTAAAAAAAAGCTAGGAAGAAAAAGGAATATACCTTCTTCTTCCTAGACAAATTAAATATATATGATTGAGATGGGAAAAGACTAAAGTTCTTGGTTCTTTTTTTGATAGCAGTCAAAACCAACAGCAAGAATTAATACGATACCTTTGACGATATACTGCATATATGTATTGATATTGAGCAGAACCATACCGTTTGTTAAAACGCCAATAATTAACACACCGGCAACAACACCACTCATCTTACCGAAACCACCTGTAATAGAAACGCCACCAAGGACAACACAGGTAATCACATCAAATTCATAGCCCAGCCCAGCAGTAGGCTGTGCAGAATTTGTTCGAGATAACATCACAATCCCTGCTAGGCCAGCAAAGAAACCTGCAAGTGTATAGATCAAGAACTTGGTATTACCTACTTTTATTCCTGATAATTCCGCAGCTTCTTCATTACCACCTACAGCATAAAAGTAACGGCCAAAATAAGTTTTCTCGAGAATAAACCAACCCACAACAAAACAGAGTGCCATGATAATCACAGGAACCGGAATGCCTAAAATATAGCCCTGTCCAATTACCTTAAATCGCTCATCAAAACCAAAAATAGGAACACCACCACAGATCAAATAGGCAGCACCTTTAAAGATAATTTGTGTTGCAAATGTTGCAATAATAGCAGGAATTCCGATAATGGAAACAAGAGCTCCATTCAGAAAGCCAATTCCTGTTGCCATAGCCATTGAAATAAGAATAGCAACAGGAATACTACATCCACAATAAACCATGAGATAGGCACACACGACATTCACAATAGTGATAATTGATCCTGTTGATAAATCAATTCCAGCAATCAATATAACAAAGGTCATACCAATGGATGCAATACCATACATTGATACTTGTCGACCAATGGTGAGAAGATTATTCAATGAAAGGAATCTTTTATTTGCAATAGAAAAACCAATCATCAGCGCTACAAGAACAACCCAAATTGCTTTTGCCTTAAATTGTTCAATTATTTCTTCTTTATTTTTTAACCCTACTCCAGTTGTCATTTTTTTCTCCTCTTTTAGCACTTTGATGCCAATTTCATGATGGCATTCTGATTAAATTGATCCTTTTGTAACTCTCCGGTAATAACCCCTTCAGCAAACACAATAATTCTGTCACTCATTCCAATCAATTCTTCCATTTCTGAAGAAATCAAAATGATAGTTTTATTCTGTGCAACGAGTTGGTTAATTATCTTGTAAATTTCATACTTAGCACCAACATCAATACCTCGTGTTGGTTCATCTAATATAATCAACTGAGATTGAGCAGCTAACCATTTACCTAAAATAACTTTTTGTTGATTACCACCACTCAAATTCTTAACAAGTTGATTTTTACTAGGTGTTTTAATATGAAGTTCCTTGATATACCGTTCGGTGATCTCTTTCTCTTTTGCTTCATCAATTTTCGATAGCGTTGAATAGTGATCATAAATTGGCATATTCATATTGTGATTAATTGAATTATGAAGAATGGCTCCATGTCTCTTCCTGTCTTCAGGAACCAAAGCAATACCCAGTTCTATGGCTTCTTTTGGACAACGTGGGTGAATACTTTTACCAAAAAAGGTCATCTCTCCTGAGTCTATAGGAGCATCACCAAAAATCATCTGTGCTAATTCGGTTCGTCCAGCACCAACAAGGCCACCAATACCCAACACTTCACCTCTGTGTATTTCTACGTTAATATCGGTATCCCCATTACCACTCAAATGGTTCAGTTTTAAAGCAATTTCATCACTGATAGGATGCTCTTTTCTTGGTGGGAATTTTTCCTTGAGTTCACGGCCAACCATAAGATGAATCAGTTCATCAACAGTTGATTCTTTTGTTATCAACGTATCGATATACTGACCATCTCGTAAGACAACAATTTCACTGGATAATTCAAATATTTCTTCAAGTCGATGCGATATGTAGATTATTGCGACACCACGAGATTGAAGAAGTTTACAGACTTTCATCATACTCTTCACTTCTTTATTGGTGAGCGGTGCTGAGGGTTCATCCATGATAAGAACTTTTGCATCAAGACGAATGGCTTTTGCAATCTCAATCATTTGTTGATATCCAACCGTTAAATTTCCACAAAGCTCTGAAGGGTCAATTTTAATGTTCAATTGAGCAAAAGACTTGGCAGCTTCTTTCTCCATTGCCTTTTTATCAATAACCCATTTATTCTTTTTAATGGGATTACCAAGGAAAAGATTTTCAGCCGCTGAAAGACCTTTCACATTGTTAAATTCTTGATAAATGATGGCAATACCGTTTTCTCGTGCAAGTTGAGGAGTCATACGAGAAAATTCTTTCCCATTGACCACAATTTTACCTTTTGTCGGTATGACGGCACCAGAACAGGTTTTGATAAGCGTTGACTTACCAGCACCATTTTCTCCAATTAATCCTAAGATTTGTCCTTTTTTCAGCTTTATCGATACATCATTGAGCGCGAGAACACCTGGATAACTTTTCACAATATGCTGTAATTCGAGTACGTATTCACTCATTTTTTATCCCCTTATTGCTTATCTGCTGCAAAATCCTTTAAGTATTGAGCCGCATTACTGATATCCATAACGGTCAGCGGTCTGTACACATTTTTACTTGAAAAAGTTTCATTGTTTAAAAGCTTTTCAAAAAGAGCAACACATGCCTCTGCCGTTTTAATATTGGATCCTTCCATACCAACTGAAGCCCTGCTTGCTTCCCCTTTGACAATAGCTGTGAGCTGTTGCTCGGTGGCATCGGCAGAAAAGATTCCCATATCTGATGGAATAATCCCCTTTGTTTCCGTCATGAATGCTTCATTCGCACCAATATCACCTCCGGAACCAATGGAACACACCACTTTAACCTGTGGATGAGCTTGTAATATTGATTCCATTTGACTGAGGGACTTCGCAGCATCAAGGCCAGGTTGTTGCGCAACAATGGTGTAATTTCCCGAAGCTGATTCTTGTAAACCTTCAATAATACCCTTTTCTCGGTCTACTAAAATTGGCGTTTGTGGATAATCAATAAGAGCAACTTCAGCGGGATGGGTTGCATCATAATGATGATTAATAAAACTTCCTGCTGTTGTACCAATGAGCTTTCCCAGTTTCTCATTATCGAGAATCCAGTTCACATCAACATTTTCCATCTCATCATCCCAACACATCACCTTGATACCTTTTGATCGTGCAATTTTGAGATAATCTTCGAGTGCATGCTTATCACTTGGATGGACCATAATAAGATCTACATCATTGGTAATAAAGTTTTCGATTTGTTGAATTTGCGTATTAGCATTATCATTACAACTCAACACGGTATATTGCCAGCCTTTTTCATCCATTATGGTTTCAATGTCTCCAAAAACACCGGCCCAATAACTATTTTCTAACGATTGAACGGTAACACCAACCCGAAATGCTTTTGTCCCATCACTGTTCCTTTTATCACGATCACAACTCATACATAAACTCAATGTAGCTAAAAAAACTATTAGTAGTTTTCTCATGTCTCATTCCCTTTGTTTTATTAAAAAATTGGAATATCTATACAAAAAACCATCAAACCACAGACCTGTTTCCCCTATAGATATTCCGTAACCATCCTTTGTAAATGCTCTATTTCAAATATGCCTCAAGAGTAGCTTTTACCCCTAAGCTCTCAATTTGTTTTTTATAGAAAGAGAATTTTGCAACGGACTTCTCATCAGAAATACCCAGATAATGCATAAAATCAGCATCATTGCGTATTTTTTCTTGTAAAACAGTAGCGGCAGGATCTTCAATAGGAATTATATTTCCTTGAGCATCTTTTCCCTTTAAAAATTGAGCCCAAAATGCGAGAGCAAGAATCAAAGAATCTTTTTCTTCAATCTCTAATAAAGGTTTTACAATAGCATTAGCAATCTTCTTACTGCCATCGCTTGCAAGTCTCAAAAGCTTATCGCCAATATACTTATTACTAAAACGACTGATCAATTTATCCTTATATGCGGTCAAATCAATACCAGGAACAGGACTAAGAGAAGCAGTAATTTCTTCCATATAATGATCTCGTATAAAATGCTGAATCAAAGGATCATTGATTCCTTCATCAACATTTCTATGACCTAAGAGGTAAGAAGGATAAGAAAGGGCACTATGAGCTCCATTCAAAAGTCTAATTTTCATTAATTCATAAGGAAGGACACTTTCTACAACCATAGCCCCTACTTCTTTAAACATTTGTACTTCTTTTACCTTCACATCTTCGATAATAAAGGTGATAAAATCTTCACAATGAACGGTACAGTTGTCATGTAAATCATATTTATTCTCAACTTCTCGAATATCAACAGGAGCTGTTGCTGGTGTAATACGATCAACCATGGTATTAGGAAAAATAATGTTCTCTTCAACAAATCCAACCATTTCTGGATACTTCTTTGCGGTAAATTCGAGCACACAATCCTTAAGCATATTTCCATTTTGAGGTACATTATCACAACTCATGATAGTGACAGGAGTTTTATGGGTATCAAAACGCTTTTTAAGCGACTCAACCAGACAACCCACGGTTGAAGATGGTGTGATAAACGGTTTTAAATCTTTGATAATGGCAGGATTGGTAAAATCCAATTTTTGGTTATCACTGTCATAGCAATACCCTTTTTCTGTGACAGTCAGCGTAATAAGCTTTGTCGAAGGACGAGACAATACTTCCATCACCACTTCTGGCTCTTTTGAAGCATTGGCATAATTAGCAATACCACCACGAATTGCCAATTCTTCATGGCCATCTGCATCTTTCGTCAATAACGAATACAAATAATCTTGACTCGTTAAATCTTCGACAAAACCAGGTTTTGCGGGTATCACATCTATTTCATACACACCATCTTTATAGATACCCTTTTTCATGAGCTTTTCAATAAAGGTCAAATAGTGAGCTCGATGAAAGGCTCCTAGTCCAATATGAACAAGTGATGGGTTGAGCCCTTCCCTTTGGTACTGTGGCACGTAAATGTCTTGTTTTTCTAAAGTTTCTAAACTTTGATTTGAGAGTTTAATCATGTAATACTTCCTTCAAGATGATTATTTATTATGA
>Ga0172378_10005538_pt1 | contig 11803 bp, 8 predicted proteins | sample GrowelOW332metaG_FD_119755 | JGI IMG/M metagenome (GOLD analysis project Ga0172378, IMG submission 119755) | Groundwater microbial communities from an aquifer near a municipal landfill in Southern Ontario, Canada - Pumphouse #3_1 metaG | ecosystem: Environmental > Aquatic > Deep subsurface >... | reverse complement strand
GGTAAAGCCGAACGTTTACCATCTGCTCCTGCACATAGTAAAACAGCCCCCATAGAAGCCGCCATTCCTGTACAGATTGTCGCTACATCGGGTTTAATAAATTGCATCGTATCGTAAATACCTAAACCGGCATATACCGAACCACCAGGAGAGTTAATATATACAGAAATATCCTTACCGGGATCGACTGAATCCAAATAAAGTAACTGTGCTTGAAGCGTATTCGCAGTATAATCATTTATTTCAGTACCCAAAAAGATAATTCGATCCATCATTAAACGTGAAAACACATCCATCTGAGTTACATTTAGCTGACGTTCCTCAAGAATATAAGGATTGAGGTACCCAGCTTCCGATTTAATAACATCGTCGAGCACATGACCACTCATTCCAAGATGGCCTACGGCATATTTTCTAAAATCTTCCATTCTGTAAAGTCTTTATTGGGGTTCTTTTTGGAAAAAACCGCCAGACAATGCCGGCGGTTTTTACTTATTTTTCTTTAATTCAAGAAGAAAAGTCTATTAAGCCTCAGCAGGCTGTTCGAACATTTTATTAAAGTCTTCCATTGAAATCTTTTTCTTCTTCAAACTTACTTCTTTCTTTAGAGCTATTGTTAATTTTGCTTCTACAGCACGATTAATCAAGCTTTCAGCTTGTTCGCGTTTCTTAAGCATTTCAGTTGCATAGTTATTGAGAACATCGTCTGGAATGTTAACCATACCATACTGAGCAAATTGAGCTTTTGTAGCATCCTTTGCTGCATTAAGTATATCGTTCTGTTCAACTTTAATATCAAACTTTTGAACCAGTTTCTCTTTTACAATATGCCAACTAAGCTCTTGAATATTCTTATCGTAGTTTTCCTCGATATAAGCCGCATCCTTGTCGCTATTATTGATCAACATCAAACGTTTCAATATTGCATCTGCGAATTCAAGTTTGCCAACCTTAGCAATAAACACATCACGTGCATCGAGCAAAAATTTAAAATCACTATCCGCTGCATATTGTTCACTTACAGAATCTTTCATTTTTGCACGAAAATCCTCCTCAGTAGTAACAGTACCTGGTTCAAATACAGTATCAAACAATTCTTGATTCAACTCACCCAATACAAAGCGGGTTATTTCTTGAATCTGAACACTAAAGTTACCCGTAAAGCTAGAAACTTCTTCTTTGTTTATTTTCAACATAGAAGCGATCTCAGCCTCAGCGCCTGCGAATGCAGCGTAAGGATTAAATACCAAAACATCATTTACCTTACAATCTGCAAAGATAGCCTTCTGAGCATCATCCTTCATATAAGCAGGCATCAACACAGCATCAGCTACTTGAAGACCTCCTTCTTTTGTATTACCAGCTTCATCCAATTCAGAAATCAATCCTTTCACCATATCACGATCTTGATATAAGTCTACCTTATCGTACTTACCACCACGTTGACGATAAGTGTTGATTTGATTTTCGACCATTTCGTCGCTCACCTCGATGTTATAATAAGGAACCTTATCAGTCTTTTCAACTTCTAAATCAAACTCTGGAGCAAGTGCTACATCAAAGACAAAGTTGAACTCATCTTGGGTTGCAATATCTATATTTGCTTGTTGCTCTTCGTTAGGAAGAGGTTCACCTAAAATATTCAACTTATTCTCTTTAATATAGCCATAAGCGGCTTCTTGAAGGGTTTTATTGATTTCTTCGGCTTTCACGCTAGTGCCGTACATTTTCTTCACCAAACTCATAGGAACTTGCCCCGCACGGAACCCCGGAACATTGGCTTTCTTACGATAATCTTTCAGCGTTTTTTCTACTTTAGCCTCATAATCGGCTTTTTCCAATTTCACAGTAAGCTTTGCACTCACCTTGTCGTTGTTTTGCAATGAAACGTTCATTCTAACTGCTTATTTAATTTATTTATTTGCTACTGCATAATATTTATCAGGGTGCAAAAATACAACTTTTCTTTCATATACACAAACTTATTTCAACTTTTTATAGTACCGTTTGGAATAAACACTTAACTTTGCATCCGAAACCTCTTAATTATCATTCTGATGACACACGGTATTTACTCCTATCGCCCTATATGGCAACAGATTACAGTTCTATTACTCACTCTAATAGTGTGTATTTTTCTTGCTGCCATCCCGTTTTCTATACTTAATTTATTCGCTTCCAACCCCCTAGATCCAGCAATTCTACGAGCGTCAATTCTGATACAAGATCTCTTCTTATTTATCCTCTTTCCTATCGTATCGCAACTACTTTTATGCAAAGATTCTCTAGCAGATTCTTTCTCACTACATAAATACTCAACTTTTTCTATTGTTATTGGTATTCTTTCAATTATTTGTATTTCACCTTTTATTGACCTCTCTGTACAATGGAATGAAACGCTTCAGCTCCCCCCTGCCTTACATGGAATGCAACAATGGATGGAAGCTTCGGAAGCCGAAGCGACAAAGACGATTAATTTAATACTAAACGACCCCCGCATAAGTGTTTTTTGTGTTAATTTTTTCATTATAGCAATCTTAGCAGGAATTGGTGAAGAACTGTTCTTCAGAGGTCTTCTTCAGCATCTTCTAATTAGATGGACCAACGGAAAAATTCACTTAGCAATATGGATAGTCGCATTCTTGTTTAGTGCAATTCATTTACAGTTCTTTGGTTTCATTCCCCGAATGCTACTAGGAGCCCTTTTGGGTTATCTCTGTTTTTACAGCGGTAGCCTGTGGACCTGCATCATTGCGCATGCATTCAATAACGGTTTAACTCTCCTTTTGATGCCTAATCAACCCTACAATGAGAACCTATTTTCCTCACCCGAGCTATTAAATACGGTAGAAAACACAAAAGCCTCTCCTACCCTAGCGATATGTAGCCTCATAGGAACCTTGTTGCTAGTAGCCTGGCTCAAATTCAAGAATCAAAAGATAAAATAGGGTTACCATGCCGATCGATTCGATAATCGATATTTGCCTTACGAGCCTGCATAATCTGATAGCAACGCCTAATGCGGTAAAGTTTCCCCTCTTTCAACAGCTTCGCACCAGTCTGATGAAAACAAAACGGTATATATTTAGACACACATTGTTCTCTAATAGCCAAAATCCAATCATAATGACACACCCGCGCCTCAATGCCCGATTCACCACTAACAGCAACCTCTTCTATTGAACCATCAAGATAAACCGATAAATCAAGTTTTTCAAGTAGAGGCGCAGCAATAATTACTTTGTGGCAAATCGGCAGCTGTTTAAAAATAGGCAAACGATAATCGGCCATGGCTTGATTTTCTACCGTACAACCGATAATTACATTCTCGTAACCATCTCCCCAATCTTCGGGCAAGCCAATCTTAAAACGATCGATACGCTTAGTAAAGATAAAAAAGCGAAGAGCCTTTCGTTCACGAATCATAGCCCATGCCTCTGCACGCCATCCATCCGCCTCTTTCACAAAAAAGTCGGATGTAAAACAAGTAAAAACGAGCTCACCTGAAGGAATTTTATAGGTTTTATCCCGCTTACGTTTTAACGGTAAATCGAAATTAGCTGTTTTACGAACCTCGCTACTACTAATATCCGTACCATACCTAGCATCCTGACGATAAACATAACAATACTTACATCCCGGACTAATCTTTGTACATCCATGCCACAAATTCCAACCAACCGACATAAATTTATTCTTTCTAAAAGGCATTAAACAACTAGAGCTGCAAACTAAAAGATTAGCTTGCAGCTCCATAGATTAAAAACAAACACTATTCTTCGCCAAGCTTCAAGTCAGGTTCCCTAAAGAAAGTACTGTTTGTACTCGACTGCTGAATTCCATCGGGATTAGTAACTCCCAAACTATCCAAACCAGCCATAAAGAGCTCCATTTCAAGAACGACGATTTCGACCTTAGGAGCAATATATTTTTTCTTATTATTCATAATTTTCCTTATTATCAATTCCTTAAATTCTATTTCACAATCACTTTAGTTCCATTTACAAAGTATATCCCTGCAGGAAGCATTATATCGTTCTCACCAATAACGAGCATAGCTTTTCGAACCAATTGCCCCTGAATATTATAAACCAAAGCTAACCCCTCATTTTTGCTCAAAACAGTAATACCCGTAGATGTACTAATCACCGTAATCTGTCCGGCTGCTTTTTCCAACAATCTATCAAGAGAAGTTACTACATTGTCCCCACCTATCACATAGAATAAAGGCGAAGCACTACCTGAAGAAACTTTAGAAGTAAGATACGGCCGGAATGGAGCAGATGCCGCCCCGGTCTTAACAAAACGTGTGCCCTCCGCATTTATCACATACTCCGTAGTACCATCACCCACTAAATAAGAAGGGTGAAAAGTCCAATCAGAAAGTTCCTCACCCACAACAGCTACTGTAGCAGAAACTCCTGTGCCATAGAAAGTAAAAGTTGTACTAGAACTGATATCAAACTGAGGGTATCCACTCATCGTAATTTTTGGAAAAGCGATTAAATAAGGAGTATTGGCTACTATAGATGCTACATCCGCAGTAAGATCATTTGTACCAGTAGTTGCCCCTTTAAGATAAAAGAAACCCTTCGTTTTATTATCCGCATCAACGTCCGTTGAATTCCAAACCTGATAAGGCACAAACTCATACACCTTTCCTCCTACAGAGGCTGTTACTTTAGCAACTGAAAAAGGAAGCGATAGAACTTCCCACTTTATGGTATTACCAACCGTTACGGCCTCTCCTACGAAATCGCGAGTATACGTAGCAGTAGCAGCCAAATCAGTAGAAGTTGCAAAAGGCTTATTATCCGTTAAAGCAATGTCTCCCAATACTGTATAATCAGAATTAGAATTTCTTACCAGGTGAATTCCATTTGAAATAGGTACATCAGCATTACAGAGAATCAACATGTTTGGATTTCCCACACTCTTAGTAGCTGCTCCATCAGGCAATGTCATCGATGTAAGATCAAGCGAAGTCATCGATGAAGAAGAAATATCCAAGTTACTCCAACTTGTTGTGTTCCAATCGCCCGTTAAAGCCAAATCACCCGATGCATCCGATTCTTGCGTCACTACTACATCATCTAAGAAAAAGCGACTGCTACTTGCGTTCTTTCCTGCAAAAGTAATCTGACAGGTAGGGGCAGTTGCATTGAAGCTAACCGTATAATAAGCAAAAGTCCCCTTATTCATTTTCACCGTAGTAGTACCCAATGTTCCATCTGTAATAGAAAGTACTAAGTCCGTTTGTTCATTGGCAGAGCTCCACGCTCCGGCACGGAAAACAAGAGTTGCATCACCCGTAATGCCAAGCGCAGGAGTCATCGCAGAACCTTTCGACGAAGAAGTTCCAAACTTCAAACATTTATATGCCCCAGAGCCATTGAGCAAAGTCCAACCCACATTCTCTGTGTAAGCCGTACCGGAAGCTACACTTCCACTCCAAGAGCCATCATTACCACCCGTAGTAGTAGATTTATCAAAAGTTTCTTTCAGCATTACCTTTTGCATCTTAGCAGCAACAGGTTCCGTAACCGTAAGTGTATAAGTAGCAGTAGCCGAAGCATACGTAGCTGTTTCATCAACCGTAGCCGTAATTACCGTACTACCCGAAGTTAATGAGGTAATTGCCCCGGTAGAAGCGTCAACACTTGCAACATCAGTAGCAGAGCTACTATAGGTTATCGCTCCATCCGAATTGCTACTAAGTTCAGGCGCAGTAAACGGAAAACCTATTTTAGCAATCGCAGTAGAAGAAGCAAAAGTAAAAGTTGGAGCTGTTAATCCAGAAGTCAATACCTCCATATCTTCTTGACTAAACACCTTTACTTGTGAAGCTGTGCCATACACCCCAAGCCATCCAATTATATTTAAAGTCGAATTTACATTTGCTGTTAACGAAGTGTTTAAAGCATCGTATAATTGAACTGACGATCCGCTCTGTTCAATTGTAGCATTACGATTTAAAAAGGCTGAAGTTACTGTTGCATCTGCAATTTTTATACGCATTGATTCATAATGTCCTACTGCTTGATCAGCTAGTATATCAGCCACAGAAAGCGTAGTCAGAGGAAGTGAATTTCCCGTTGAAACCACTGTTAGTTGACTGAAATCAGAACCCGTCATTTCCAATAAATTATTATAAGTGGACAATTTTGAGAAGATTGTTCCAGTCAACTTATTCCCTTCCACAAATTTTGTACCGGTAAATTCATAGACATACATGCCGCCCGTAGCATCTTCGATATATGCATTCGTACTTGAAACCTTAGTCACGATAGCATCAGTAAGCGTCACCGCATACATAGTGCTACCATCCGCAGCCAATGCTCTTAAACTATTTAGATTTGCCGCAGGTGTTAGAATGGTATAAGTGCTACTCACCACACTACTGTATGTATCTGTGTGTTTTGCCACAGCCTTCAAAATAGAAGTGCTATTAATGTTAAGCGGAGCAGTATATTCAGCAGCAGTAGTACTCGTTGTAGGATCCGTTCCATCCAGCGTATAATAAATTTGATCTCCTGCTGTTTGTGAAAGAGCTACTGTTTGCGCAGCCGTATAATATCCTTCACCAACCGAAAAAGTAGGAGCTACTACCACATCTGCAGAAAGAGTATAAGTCACTTCTATAGCCTTTACATAAATCGCCTTACTCGACGTTTGTGCCCAATTAATTGAAATAGTGCCACTTGCACTACCGGTTAATTCATAAGTTGTGCTTGTGGAGGTTATTGATTGAGTCGTTGCATTAGCTGCTGTTTGAAAAGCAGTACTTCCTACAGAAACCCCTACATTGGCCACCACACTAGAAGCACCAGAAGTAGTAACCTTCACCGAAGTAATCGTTCCTGAGATTCCATCGGTAGAAAGAACAATTGAAGTAGCTGGAGAACCACTACTACCAATTTGCTGTCCTTTTGTTGAATTGTAACCCCAATAAGAACCGTTTGAAGTTAGATCCCAAGCTACTCCACTTAAGGTTTGCACTTCATTAGCACTCCATGTTTTAGCACCAATCGTATGCGAATACGTGTCTGCCCACGTAGCTATACTCGCCATACATAACAAGAATGCTAGTATGCAACGCAGTCGTGTGTTTACTTTTCTCATAATTCTGTATTTGTGTTATTTTATTGTATTTTTTTAATCTAAATTCATCATCCTGATTGCTTTTTAAGTTTAGGGTACAAATATAAATACAATAAATCTCATAGTCAAGAAAATAAAAGAAAATTTTCTAATTCTACTTGAGTTTTAACTCAAATGTAACAGCCTCGTTTTATTTATCAGAGAACAAGTTACCTATCTGACATACTGCCTCTAATGCTCATCGCACTCATTAAGTACCCAGATAGAAAAGTCTAGGTACTTAATGAGTGCGATGAGCTGGTCAGCCGATTGCCAACCACTCCAAATTCTAGTAGGGCAAATTAATCCGAAACAAATAAGATACAGAAATCTATAATCTCTTTTAGTATTTATTAATAGAATATTTATTTTTTCTCCATTTCGGCATTGTATTCACCCAGACGTGCAGCACGGTTACACCATGCTCGATGATATAAAGCTTTCTGCGCTTCAGGTACATTCGCTTCTTTTCCGTGCCAAATATCCAACGCCGGTTGCTGAATAGCTCGGCCAAATGAATATGACAATCCCCATGGAAGTTTGGTTTTAAAACGAACATTCATAGCATTCAAACGAGCCGAAGCCAATTCCGAAGATTGTCCACCCGATAAGAACGCAATACCCGGAACAGCTGCCGGCACTGTGCGTAATAGGCATTTTACTGTTGCATCCGCAACTTCATTAATAGATTCTTGTTTTTCGCAAAGCAATCCCGGTACAACCATATTGGGTTTTAGGATCATGCCTTCGAGTACTACTCCTTGCGTATAAAGTTGACTAAAAACGGTATGCAGTACCTGCTCAGTTACTTCAAAACAACGTTCCATTGTATGGCTACCATCCATAAGCACTTCCGGTTCAACAATTGGAACAATTCCTTCTTCCTGACATAATACAGCATAACGAGCCAATGCATGCGCATTTGCTTCAAGACATGCCTGTGTTGGAATACCTTCGCCAATAGTAATCACAGCCCTCCATTTGGCAAACTGCAAACCCATTTGGGCGTATTCAGAGAGCCGATCACGTAAGCCATCCAAGCCTTCGGTAATCTTTTCTCCGGGATGCCCTGCCATAGCTACTGTGCCGGCATCAACTTTAATTCCGGGAATAATTTTGTTGCCGGCCAAGATTTCTATAAATGAGCTTCCATCTTTTAAATGCTGACGAATTGTTTCGTCGAACAAAATGGCTCCACTTATACTTTCATTCAATCCGGCAGTTGTAACGATCATTTCACGATAATCGCGTCGGAGTTCTTCCGTTTCCGGAATTCCCAATTTAGCAAATCGTTTATTACAAGTTGGATAACTTTCATCCATAGCCAACAAGCCTTTGCTGTCAGCAACCATCGCCTTAGCGACATCTATTAATTTCTTAATTTTGTTCTCTGATAGTACCATAATTAATAAAAAATGTGCATTACTTTTTTATATTAATGCTGATTTGTATTACTTATTATTTCTCTTTTTACGATCTTAATACGGAGGTGAATATTAGACTGCCAACGTAAAGATCTTCTTTTAGGATAGAGTCAATCCTGTTTTTTAATAGGAACAATGTAAAGTGGAATTTTGGTTTTTCTTAAAACACCTTTCGCATCACTTCCCATAATAATGTTTTCCAACCATTTTCGGCTGTGCGACCCCATGACAATTATATCTGCGTTCACTTCCTTTGCAGTCTTTAATATTGTTCCAGCAATTTCGCCTTCATTTAAGATTAGTTCAATCGATTCATCATCGAGATGCTTTTTAGTTTTATTCAGAAATTGCTGAGCCCTTTTTCTTAAATCATCCTTTAAATCAACTTTAAATTCACTCATATAATCAAATGATGAATAATAGATTGGTTGTTCAAAAAGAACATGCAACAATAGAACCTTTGCCCCCATGGCTTTTGCCATTGCAAAACCTTGTTCAGCCACTTTTTGCGATGTTTTATCGTAATCTAGGGCAATCAATACTTTCTTAATTTCAGTAGCTTTCATACTCGTTTATTTATAAGTTATGTAATCTATAAGCAAGTTCTAGCTCCTCCAATCGGTATTTTGCCATAAGCTATACCTATGAATAAAAGCAAAGGCTGATTATCATCTCTGTAGAACCATATCCTTTCTATTATTATTAATCACAAAGATAAAATAAATATTGAAAAAAGAATACATTACAAGCATCTTTTATAGTACTTTTTAATTAATTAAGCCGTGCATACATATATAAAAAGAGAAAGTATAGCACTAATATAGGTATGTAATCCATCGTTTATCCGCCCTCCACAAAGCTGCAACGTTAAGAAACTTTATAAAAATGCCTTTCTTGCAAAAATTACTTGCAGGATTTCTCTTAAAAGAACTACCTTTGCAGAATCGTTTAGGATAACAAATCGGAAAGTTAGCACTCTTTGTAGTCGTTGCAGCCCCATCTAACACTTTTTTACTAATCAAGAATTAGCTTAAAAGCTCTTATTAAATGCTCCTGTAATCTTTAATGACTATAGGGGGGGGGTAAGTATTCCTCAAATAGTAAATAGGCAAAAAATAAAGTAGAGAATGAAACAGAAAAAAGGACTTTTAAAAAGAAGCATCGCATTAGTTATTGGACTATTTATTATGTCTATAGGAGTCGGTTTGTCAGTGAAAGCAAACTTAGGTACCACCCCCATCTCCTGCACACCGTATGTATATAGCTTAGGCTTTCCATCCATGACAATGGGTACACTGACCACAATAATGAACGTCGCACTTATTTTGTTCCAAATCATACTTCTCCGAAAGAATTACCAACTAATGCAACTCTTTCAATTGCCAGTCGCACTTCTCTTTGGTGTATTTACCGATGTCGCCTTAAATTGGATCTCTGCCGACGTATTGGTTGTAGGCTATCCCTTGCAATGGGTGTATTGTATACTTGGTTGTGCACTAGTGGCAATAGGCGTATTCTTACAGGTAAAAGCCAAATTAATTTATCTAGCCGGAGATGGATTGGCCATGGCCATTTCGAAAACATTTCATATCGAATTCGGAAAAGCTAAAGTCTGTTTCGATTCTTCACTAGTAACCATCGGTATCATCAGTTCTTTCATCATGCTCCACAACTTACAAGGCATCCGTGAAGGTACGGTAGTAGCAGCTGTTCTGGTCGGCACTTTTGTAAGATTATTTAATAGAAAGTTGGCCTTTGTAGATGTATTTCTAAACGGAAAGAAAACAGAGAGCGCAACTATAGAAACCAATATTGTAGAAGAGCCAAATAACAATTTGGTAATTACCATTGCCCGTGAATTTGGCAGTGGCGGACATCAGATTGGAGAAATCATTGCAAAAGAACTTGGCATCTCTTTTTACGACAAGGAACTTATTGACCTATCTGCACAAAAGAGTGGTTTGACACCTGAGTATGTGAAGGAGCATGAACAAAAGTTGACAAATAGTCTTTTGTATGAACTATACGGACAGAATTATGCGTCTATCGATGAAGAAATTCCCCCATTGGATGCATTATTCCTTGCTCAAAGCAAGGTGATTGCAGACCTCTGCAAAGAAGGTCCATGTGTTATTGTAGGACGTTGTGCAGACTTTGTGCTAAAGAACCGTCCCAACTGTTTTACAGTATTCATTCACGCCAATAAGGATTTCAGGGTACTTCATGCTACAAACGAATACGGCATTGCCCCCAACATGGCAGAGCAAGAGCTGGATCAGAAAGATCGTGAAAGAACAAACCACTACAAATACTACACCAATAAAGTTTGGGGCGCAGCAGATAACTACAACCTAACTATCGATAGCTCTTTGTTAGGCTTGGAAGGATCGGCACAAATAATTATCGAAGCAGCGCAGAAGATTAGAAAAGGATAAAAACAGTGTTTTTACAAATCCACTTCTTTAGTATCTACCAGCGAATACTTACCATAGCGGTATTATCACGGATCTTCTGATCTTCCCATGTGCCGGAATTGGCATATAATGCCCTACGTTTGTCTTTATAATCGGTTCGTCGAAATTATCTTTCACATAAATAACTTCCTCCATTCTTATAAACCTATCTTATCACTTTGTTCCTGGAAAAAGAACTCGTGCTCAATAGAATTCTATGAGCAAAGACAAAGAGTAAAACAATGAACAATAGATCGTTTCACATATTTGAAACGTTTGTTTTAAATATGTGATCTATGCGTATTAAATATTTGAAGAATGCGTTTCAGATATTTGAAACGGTAAATACAAATGCATCTCAATAGATAGAAACAGCACTCATTTTATTAGTTAATGAGCTAACTGTTTTAAGCACGATTGAACGATCCTTCTATGAAAGGGCTTCACTAGCATGAAATAGAATCGGCCAAAAATGTTATGGAAATGAACAATCGTAGTAAGAGTTACAATACACTCGGTTTCTTTTCTTTCGGCAAAAATGGATACACGAAAGATCAAATGCTTATCATCATTGCCCATGATCACTTCATTCTCGGTTCGGTTCAACAACGCGAATGGAGCTGTCTTTAAACCAAAAACCTTAACAATCGAATTTCTCATTTTTAATAAAGTCAAAATCCACTTGGGCATTTTAAATATAGTAGCTGTTATTTGGTCAATATCATCCTCTGAATGGATAGATAACTGATAAGCGTCCAAATAATCTATTTTTGGAAATTCTTTATT
>Ga0172378_10005536_pt1 | contig 11804 bp, 12 predicted proteins | sample GrowelOW332metaG_FD_119755 | JGI IMG/M metagenome (GOLD analysis project Ga0172378, IMG submission 119755) | Groundwater microbial communities from an aquifer near a municipal landfill in Southern Ontario, Canada - Pumphouse #3_1 metaG | ecosystem: Environmental > Aquatic > Deep subsurface >... | reverse complement strand
CTCCTGCGGTGGATTGCAGACCTCCCGCCTCGGCGGAAGAAGGGAGCGCGAAACCGTGGGGCTGGCACCCACCTGCTTATTTAGTATGCAGGTTATCAACAGGCCATCTACGGCAGGGCGGGACAACTGATTAACTAAAAAGCGCCAAAGCTATCCTTAGCTATGGCGCTTTTTTGATTTTATAATAAATCAATCTGTTTTTATGCAAAGTTTAATTCTTCACTTGTTTTTCAGTTGATAACTTGGCCAACTGAATTTTTTCATTCTCATTTTCTGAGTTTAGCAATTGATTTTCATTATCAATACAATTAAGTCCTATTATTGATATTAAGAGCAACGTGTTTTTCAAAACATCCCAGACAAAATGCGACAAATAGATGTGGTCACGTTGTAAAATACCAATCAAGGTAAGAACGACAAAGCCGATAATTGAAATCACTAAAAACGCCATGACGAAACCAGATAGCTTTTTGATTCTGAATATTTTGCTCATTGCAAAAATAAGCAAAGCAATTGAAACAAGAATATCTAATAATGCTATTACAACGAAAATTGTATAATGCCTTAAAATTGTTGTAAACAAAATAACTTGTGATATTGAGATTGTGCTGAATACTAATTTTATAAACATGAAGATCTGTGCGATAAATCTCAACAAAAAAAGTGCAGCTAAAACAGCATATACTGTTTTTGAATATCTGAAATTTTTATTTATCACATCAAAAAGGATCAATATAATTGCAGTAGAAGATACAAATACATATAATATATCATTAGTCGATATATATATTGGATATTTAATTGATGTTGATGATAAAGCCATAAAAACACTTTTAAGTTGAGGAGCAACTGTGTATGCTTGAAGTAGGAACCAAAGAATTGATGTTACAAGAAAAAATACTTTTATATGCTTTTTAATAATACCACCCCATAAAATATATCGAATGAATTCAGTATAATCGATTTGCAAAATCAAATAAACTGTAGACAACCTTTGTAATCTATGAATGCTGTAAAAAATATTTAAGTATAGAATTATTGTATCACAATTAACAAAACATGTAAATATATCCAAATCAAATAATTGCAAGTAACAAAAATCCCACTATGGCAGACTGACAAAGTCCTAACTGCCATGGTGGGTAATATATTTTTTAGAAATTTATATTTCATTTCTGCCTTCCAAGGCTCTTGTGAGTGTCACTTCATCGGCATATTCCAAATCTCCGCCAACAGGAATTCCATAAGCCAACCTACTGATTTTGATTCCCATTGGTTTGACCAGTCTTGACAAATAGCTTGCGGTTGCTTCACCCTCAACAGTTGGATTGGTTGCAAAAATGACTTCCTTGACGGTATCATCTCGGAGGCGAACCATCAATTCTTTTATTCTAAGCTGTTCCGGCCCAATTCCATCTAATGGTGAAATTGCCCCGTGCAATACATGATACAGACCATGATATTCTCTTGTGCGTTCAAACGCCATTACGTCCTGCGGAGACTCAACCACACAGATTTCGGATCTGTTCCGAGTCTCATCGTTGCAAATCGAGCAAGTCTCACTATCCGTCAGGTTTTGACAGCATTTGCAATATTTAATTTTTTTCTTAGCTTCCACAATGGCTTCTGCAAAAATTTCCGCCATGCCTGAAGGCTCTGTAATAACATAAAAAGCAAGCCTTTGTGCAGTCTTACGTCCAATTCCAGGCAAACGTTCGAACTGCTCCGAAAGTTTTTGAAGTGGTGCTACAATATATGCCATTATTAAAACATCCCCGGTATATTTAATCCACCAGTAATGGCTGACATCTCGGCTTCTGCTGTTTTGCTAGCGTTAGTTATTGCTTCATTTATAGCAACAGTTATAAGGTCTTCCAACATCTCGACATCATCAGGGTCAACAGCCTCGGGATTTATTTTAAGAAGTTTCAGCTCATGCTTTCCACTGACTGTAACTTCAATCAAACCACCGCCGGATGTTGCGGTGTATTCTCTTTCATCCAAATCAGACTGCAAAACAGCCATATTATCCTGCATTTGTTGAGCTTGTTTCATCATGGCGTTCATATTTTGTCCACCGCCAGCTCCTCCGGGAATTCTTGCTTTCATTATTCTTATCTCCATTTCTGTTATTGTTTATAAATTAGCTGGTATCTCCAGCTCTGATAACTTATTCATAATTTTGCTGAGAGGGTCTTGAGATAGCTTTTCCGACTTTGGTCTGTAGCCACCAAGCTTATAGTTTTTTCCGAGCACCTCAAGAGCGGCTTTTCTAATATACTCACGATAAGTTGTTTCCTTTATTAAGCTTAAAAACTGAGTGTTTTTGCAGTCGATAAGCAAAGCATCACCCCTGATGTATGCAGTTGAATTCTGCAAAACGCCACACATTAGCGGACACGTTTTTTGAAGCTCTTCCATAACATTGCCCCATGCAGCAAGTTTGGTTTCATCGTCAGGAATTTTGGTGTCTGCTTCATCAGCATGATTTTCCTCAGGTTTTGATTTAACACTTTTTTTTGCTTTTTCCTTCACAGCCGTTGTTTCGGCTTTCACAGAAACAGTTGCCGCAGTTGCAACAGTATTTGGTAATTCATTGCATACAACAACATTTGTCAATTTTTTTTCTAAATTAGTAATACGCTCAAGCAAAGCTTCATTTGTATCGCTATAGAGCGGATTGCAAACCTTTATCGTGGCCATTTCAAATTCGCTTCGGCGGTTTGCACTGTTCATCCGATCCAGTGTTTCACCAAAAATTCGCATTGCATACATCACAAGCTCAATGTTGTATTCTTTTGCCTGCGCGCTCAAAAGTTCAAGTTCCTTTGGTGAACAGACGATTAAATTTTTCGGGCTTTTAACTGATTTTATTATCATCAAATTGCGATAATGAGAAACCATTTCTTCGCAAAGGCGTTGCATATCAACAGCATTTTTATAAAGATTGTCTATGCATTTCAGTGATTCACCAACATCTGAATTTTTAATATTATTGGCAAGCTCACGCAAATAATCACTGCCTGCCAAGGCACAAGCTCTCTCAACATCTTTTTCGGTGATGTGCTGTGAATGGGCGGCGCATAAATCTAACGTGGACAGTGCATCACGCATGCCACCATCAGACATTGAGGCAATAAGCATTGCCGCATCATCATCAATATCTATATTTTCTTTTGTGCAAATATATTTAATTCTGGAAGAAATGGTTTCAGCATCAATTCTGTGAAAATCAAATCGCTGACAACGTGACAAAATGGTCGTGGGAAGCTTGTGAACCTCGGTGGTTGCAAGGATAAAGACTATATGTGGCGGTGGCTCCTCAAGCGTTTTAAGCAATGCATTAAACGCACCCTGCGAAAGCATGTGCACCTCATCGATTATATAAACACGATATTTTGAATTTACAGGGGTATAATTAACTTGGTCGCGCAAATCCCTTATGTTATCAACACCATTGTTGGAAGCGGCGTCTATTTCGGTGATATCGAGCGTTTCCCCGCTGTCGATCCTGCGGCATGAATCGCAATCGCAGCAGGCATCTCCATCTTTCGACGAAAGGCAATTTACCGCTTTTGCCAAAATTTTTGCGCAACTTGTCTTACCAGTCCCTCTAGGTCCGGTAAATAAATAGGCATGAAAAGTTTTTTGAAGCTTTAGCTCATTTTGCAATGTGTCGGTTATATGCGATTGTCCAACCACATCGGAAAAAGACAATGGTCTATATTTTCTATATAATGCCTGATACATTACGAGCTCCATTCTCTGCTTTAAAACGAAACAAGTCCCACAAAGCAATGATTTTATATTTAAACGCAGTGCGCCCACGGGAGTACGAACAGCCAGATTTACTGCGGCACACAGGGAAATCCGCTTAATGCTGCTCGGTTCCCCGCCTGACATAGTTCACGGCACCCCGTCGCACAGGACCCAGCTGTTCGTACACCCCCAGGCGCACTATTATTATTATAATCTAATTTTGTCTGTTTGACAATATCTTTTTTGCCTTTTATATAATTTTAAAATTATATTGTATATATAGCAATAATTTGTTAAAATGTTTATTGTATAATATAAGCAGAAATTGTGGAGTAACTATGTTATGATAGGTATAATTGATTATGGCGCCGGCAACCTTCAAAGCGTTAAAAACGCTTTTGATAAAATTGGTGTTCAATGTGAAATAACAACAAGCGCTGACAGCTTTGAGAATTTCAGCGGATTAATCTTACCAGGCGTCGGTTCGTTTGGTGAAGCTATGAACCAATTAAACAAGTGCGGTCTATCAGTGCCTATCGTTAGCTACTGTAACGCTAACAAGCCTCTCTTGGGAATTTGTCTTGGATTGCAGTTGCTGTTCCAATACAGCGAAGAAAGCCCAAACGTGAATGGTCTGTCTGTATTTAAAGGAGGATTTAAACGCCTGCCAGACTGCGGTCTTAAAATTCCGCAAATTGGCTGGAATGATTTGAAAATCCTTAAAAAAGATGGCATATTTGAAAACACGAACACAGGCGATTATACATATTTTGTCCATTCCTATTACTTGGACACTGATGAAGATATAATTGCTGCCACTGTGAATTATGGTATTGAAATAGGAATCGCTGTTGAACGGCAAAACCTGACTGCTTGTCAGTTTCACCCCGAAAAAAGTGGAGAGATTGGGCTACGAATGCTCCGAGCATTTGCAAAACGCTGTGGGGAGGATTGCTCATGTTAGCTAAAAGAATCATACCCTGTCTAGACGTTAAAAATGGAAGGGTTGTTAAAGGCATCAGTTTTGTCAATCTGATTGATGCCGGTGACCCTGTTGCATGTGCAAAGTCATATTACGAAAACGGAGCAGATGAACTTGTTCTTCTTGATATTACCGCATCTCATGAAAATCGCAAAACCATCCTCGATGTTGTAAAAGGTGTTGCAAGAGAAATTTTTATACCCTTTACTGTTGGTGGCGGAATCAACGAAGTAGAAGATTTCACTGCGCTACTTCGTGCGGGTGCCGATAAAGTGTCCGTTAATTCTGCAGCAATCAGGAATCCTTCATTAATAAATGATGCTGCATACAAATTTGGAAATCAATGCGTTGTTTGTGCAATAGATGCAAAACGAAAAGAAGGCGGATTTGAAGTTTATATAAATGGGGGCAGAATCCCCACCGGAATTGATGCTATAGCGTGGGCGTGTGAAGCCGAAAAGCGTGGCGCAGGTGAAATTTTGCTGACCAGCATGGATTGCGACGGTCAAAAAAGCGGCTATGATTTGCAACTTACAAAAAGTGTTTCTGACAGTGTCGGAATTCCCGTTATTGCAAGCGGAGGTGCCGGAAGCCCAGCGCATTTCAAGGATGTATTTGAAAAATCAAACGCAGACGCCGCCCTTGCTGCATCATTATTCCATTTTAAAGAACTTGAAATATCAGACTTAAAAAACTATTTAAAATCCAACGGCATTTCGGTTAGGATATAGAGGAGGTTATTTTATGCAAAGACTTAGGATTTCATCACTATTTGATCTTGATAAAACCATTGCAAAAAAATTATTTGCTGGAAAAACTTATCCATGGGAGGTTTTACCCGAAATTTCTGATTTTATCATCAAGCTTGGGGCTACACTTGACACAGAAAAATTTGAACAACGTGCTGAAAACATTTGGATAGCAAAGGATGCTGTTGTTTTTAGCAGTGCCTATATAGCAGGTCCTTGTATTATTGATTCTGGTGCCGAAGTCAGACATTGCGCTTTCATAAGGGGTAGCGTAATCGTCGGAAAAAATTCGGTTGTTGGAAACTCCACCGAACTTAAAAATACTATTATATTTGATAATGTTCAAGCACCGCATTATAATTATGTGGGAGATTCTATTTTGGGCTTCAAATCACACATGGGTGCAGGTTCAATCACATCCAATGTTAAATCAGATAAAACAAATGTGTGCATTAAAATTGACGGAAATATGATAGAAACAGGCCGCAAAAAAATTGGGGTTATGCTGGGAGATTATGTTGAAGTCGGTTGTGGCTCTGTTTTAAATCCAGGTACAGTAATTGGGAGAGGCACAAACATATATCCTCTTTCCTCGGTTAGAGGATATATTCCAGAAAACTCAATTTACAAGAGGCTTGGTGAGATTGCAATTAAAAAAAAGAGTTAGGACTTAAAAATTATATGGAACAATGGGATATTTTTGATAAAAGTGGTCAAACAACTGGAAAAACCGTTACTCGCGGAAGAATAGCTCTCAACAAAGATGAGTATCATTTAGTTGTGCATATTTGGATAATTGGGAGTGACGGCCAGTTGCTTGTTCAACGACGCAGCGATTCAAAGCCACTCATGCCAGGCGAATGGGCTGCAACAGGTGGTGCCGCTATTTCAGGTGAAACTTCCCTCCAAGCGGCGCAGCGTGAATTGCTTGAAGAGTTAGGTATTGATACTTATAACGGTAATATAAAATTCGTACATCGAATCGTTCGAAAAAATTCATTTGTAGATATTTATCTGGTTCATACAGATATTACAGTTCGTGACCTGAAAATTCAGACCTCTGAGGTTGCAGCGGCAAAGTGGGTTCACCGCAATAAATTGCGGCATATGATACGAAACGGTGAGTTTCACAATTATGGTAAAGATTATTTTGATGTTATTTTTTCATCGTTTGAAAAAAAGAATGTGTTGAAAGGAAGATGCTTTTATGAGTAATCAATACGAAGGTAAAACTTGTCAGATTTGTCACAGCTACCTTTTTGATGAAGATGACGTGGTTGTGTGCCCTATTTGTGGTGCACCACAACACAGGGATTGCTATAATTCTTTAGGTCACTGTGGTGCAGAGAGCTCTCATGGTACTGACCTCCAATATGATAAAGTTGCAAGGCCCATTGAGAGTGCTTCAGACGACTCATTAGAGAATCCCAAAGGCGAAAACATCACCTGTTCCAAATGCGGCAGATCCTCAAAAAAAGGAACTTTGTTCTGCCCATATTGTGGTAATTCGTTAAATGGTTCCACTGACGAGCAATCTGGCAGTCAACAATTTGGTAAAATCGGGCAATTTAGCAGGTTTCCTTTTGGAGCTGGCTTTGTTCCCCCTGTTATTGATCCTTTGGGTGGAATTAGTCCAGAAGCTCAAACAGATGATGTGAAAGTATCAGACATAAAAGACTTCGTTGCAGTTAATACTCAACGCTACATCCCAAAATTCTTTACATTGTCAAAAAAAAATAAATCATCCTGGAACTGGGCAGCATTTTTGTTTCCACACGGATGGCTTTTTTACCGTAAAGACTTCAAACCGGCTATACTCATTTCAACTTTGATGCTTGCCATTTCTATATCTTCTTTGCCATTTAACACTGCAATGTCATCCATTGCCGGAACGCTTCCTGTGGATTATACACAAGTGGAATTAATAAATGCAGTCATTGCAAACATGAGTAACATAGGTGCGTTTCCAATATTGTTGGCACTTGCAGGTGTTGTTGTTTCATTGTTTATAAGAATAACATGTGGAATTTTTGGCGACTGGTGGTACAAGGAATTTACCATCGAATCTATTAAAAATATCAATTCCAACAGTCTTACCGATGACAAAGCTACTGCCTTTGCCAAAAAAGGTAGTGTGAGCACTTTGTGGCTGTTTATATCTATACTCGCAATTAGTTGGTTCCCAACTATTATTAATATGATTATAATTTAGGAGGCTATTAGATGAACGAAAACAACCAAGACTTTCGAATTTGTAGCGTATGTGGTGCAAAAAATGAAGATGATTATTCGTACTGCAAAAACTGTGGGACTGTACTTCCTTTATCTCAGGCAACTGCTGAGCAAAACAAAAGTGTGACTCCACCACCGTTTGTTTCTCCTGGCGAAAATATATATGCTGACCCTGCACAATTTGCGAATCAGCAAAATGTCAACCCTCCGTATGGTCAACCTCCGTTCAACGCCGGACCACAAGGCAATCCTCCTCCTTATGGTCAACCCCCATATGGTGCTGGTCCGCAAGGCAATCCTCCTCCGTATGGTCAACCTCCGTTTAATGCCGGACCGCAAGGCAATCCTCCTCCCTATGGCCAAGCTCCATATGGTGCTGGTCAATATCCACCACCACCAAATGTAATGCCTGTTCCTAATTCAATTGATGGTGTTGCTACAGCAGACATTGCTGCATTTGTTGGCTCAAAGCAAGAATATTTTATTCCAAAATTCGCACAAAATGCAGGAAAAAGCTCTTTTGCTTCATGGAACTGGCCAGTATTTCTTTTCGGATTTTTACTTAATATTCCTTTTGTGTGGTTTTTCTACCGCAAAATGTATAAAGTTGGAGCTATCATTCTTGCAATATGGGTTGCCATCACTGCAATATCACTCTGTACAATGATTTATGCTTGTCAACCGATAATTAATGGATTTGTAAATGGCATTGAAGAAGCCGCACCTTACATGACAGCCGAAAACGGTTATAGCAATAATTACACCTATAATTATAGTTACAATAACAATAATGATAGTTACTCTGAAAACGATCAACAGATTTCGAATATCATGACTGAGAATATAAAAGAGGGTATGTCTGAGTTTTTAGCCAGAATGCCGTTTCTTATTATTGGATCGGTGATGTCATTTGCTATCTTGGCATTGTATATTTTATCCGCTGTCTTTGCAAACAGCCTCTATAAAAAGCACGTTTTTAAAAAGATATATGAACTGAAATCACAGCGACCCGACATGAGTTCATTTGAGCTTAATTTGCATGGAGGAACTTCAGCCGGTCTTGCTGTTGCAACAGGAATTATTGTTCCGATCCTAACTTCATCTGTTGCATGGATTTGGATGTTCTCTATTTTTTCCAATATTTTTTCTACACTGATATTGTAATTTAAAATTTATATGTGAGGGCTATATGAAAATTTCAAAAATAAGGAAAGCTGTTATTCCCGCTGCTGGGCTTGGAACAAGAGTTTTACCGGCATCAAAAGCTATTCCAAAAGAGATGTTGCCAATAGTCGACAAGCCGGCAATTCAATATATTGTCGAAGAAGCTGTGAAATCAGGCATTACTGACATTCTGATTATAACCAACCGTGGCAAGGGTGTCATCGAAGATCATTTTGACCACTCATTTGAGCTGGAAGCAAACCTTGCAGCCAAAGGTCGCAATGACGTTTTGCAGGAACTTGATGATTTGGCCAACCTTGCAAATATCTTTTATATCAGGCAAAAAGAAACTCATGGCTTGGGTCATGCCGTTTTGTGTGCCAAGGAATTTGTCGGGGACGAGCCTTTTGCTGTCCTTTACGGTGATGATGTAATTATCGGAGAAGATCCGGCAATTGGTCAGTTGTGCCGAGCATATGAACAATATGGCAAAAGTGTTGTCGGAATCAAAGAGGTAACACGTGAAGCTATTGTCAAATACAGTTCCATGGATGTAGCACATCTGAAAGATAACATATACTCTATTGATGACATGATTGAAAAACCCTCTCCGGATAAAATAATGTCTTTGTTTTCAATTCTCGGGCGTTGCGTGCTTACCCCTGAAATATTTGAGGTACTGTCTAATACTCCAAACGGTGCAGGTGGTGAACTCCAACTTACAGATGCAATGAGAACTCTTGCTCGTCGTGACGGTATGGTTGGCGTTGATTTTACAGGCAAGCGTTACGATATGGGAAATAAGCTTGGAATTTTGCAAGCCAATATTGAAGTTGGACTCGCACACAAGGAAATCGGAAATGATTTAAAAGAATATCTAAAACAATTAGCCAAGACTTTAGAATAAAACAAAAGCGGTTATGAGACACGTCAAATGTGTTCACAACCGCTTTTAATTATTTGTTAATCAACAAAATTCAAGGAGATATTGAAATGTTATTTGTAATATCTCTCTTTAAATTTATTATCTGATAATCAGCAATTCTTCAATGCATTATCAATATCAGCAATGATATCGTCAATATACTCAATTCCAACAGACATTCTTATTAAATCCGGTGTCACTCCACATTCAACCAACTGCCGGTCGGTTAACTGTCTGTGTGTTGTCGAAGCTGGGTGCAAAATGCTGGTTCTGGCATCTGCCACATGCACAACAACTGCTGCAAGGACAGTGCTCTCCATGAATTTTTCTGCCGCTGTGCGTCCACCCTTTATACCAAATGAAATAACTCCGCTGGTACCGCTTGGCATATATTTTTGTGCCAAGCTATAATACTTGTTATCTGAAAGTCCTGGATAATTAACCCAAGAAATTTTATCATTTGTCAGTAAATATTCTGCAACCTTTTGTGCGTTTTTGCAGTGGACAGGCATACGCAAATGCAAGGTTTCAAGTCCTAAATTGAGCAAAAATCCATTCATTGGAGACATCTGCATACCGATATCTCTCATAATCTGAGCACGTGCCTTCGCTATGAATGCTGCTTTTCCAAAATGCTCAGGATATACAAGGCCATGATAAGAATCATCAGGTGCACAGAAATCAGCATGGCGAGATGATTTAGTCCAGTCAAAATTGCCAGAATCAATTACGACACCGCCAAGGGTAACTGCATGACCGTCCATATATTTTGAAGTTGAATGAACAATGATATCAGCACCCCACTCAAACGGGCGACAATTAATTGGTGTAGGAAATGTATTGTCAACAAACAAAGGCAGGCTGTTTTTGTGAGCAATATTCGCAAAGCGTTCAATATCAAAAACGGTAAGCGCAGGGTTTGCAAGCGACTCCCCAAAGATTAATTTTGTGTTGGGCTTTATTAAATGCTGAATTTCGTCATCAGTAGCGTCGGGTGAAACAAACGAAACTTCAATTCCGAATTTTTTAAGTGTGACATTAAACAGGTTGAATGTGCCACCATATACTGAATTTGAAGCAACAACATGGTCGCCCTGATTGCAAATTGTCATAATAGCCGCTGAGGTTGCTGCTTGACCTGATGATGTAAGCATTGCGCCTATACCACCTTCAAGTGCGTTAATCTTTTTTTCGACTGCTTCAAGAGTTGGGTTGCTAAGTCTTGTATAAAAATGCCCCTCAGCATTAAAATCGAACAAATCACCCAAGGTTTTCGCATCGTCATATTTATATGTTGTACTTTGATATATAGGTAAAACTCTTGGCTCTCCCGCCTTTGGCTTCCAGCCTTCCTGGATACATTTAGTGTTAATATGTGACATATTAATCCTCCTTATTTTTTTGAAAACACCTTTTTAAATGTTTTTTGACTTCCATGTGAGACAACTGCTGTCAAAAGGTCGCCAGGTTTCAAAACAGTGTGACCGTTTGGAATAATCATGTTGCCATAACTAACTACTGCAACTATAATACAATTTTTTGGCAAATCAATTTGTGAGAGAGACAGCCCTTCGCTGTTAAATTCGTTTGGTATAACAACCTCGACAACCCCTGCCTCGCCGCCGCTGAGAGTGGCGAGCATCTTTAACTCACTGTCAACTTCCATTTCAATAAGATTTGTTATCACCTGTGTACTGCAAACTGCAAGATCCGCACCAAGCAATTTCATGATCTTAACATTTTTAGGGTTGTTGGCACGTGATATAACTCTTTTCACATTAAACCTGCGCTTTGCAAGCTCACAGGCCACAATATTATTTTCATCGCTTCCTGTTACTGCTATAAATACATCTGCTTTGCTAGTACCTGCTTGTGCCAATGCTTCAACGGTAGTCCCGTCAGCGCTTAAAACCGACACATCCAACTCGTTTGCAATTTTCATACTCGTTTGCAAATTTTTTTCTATTACTTTAACTTCAGTACCATGTTCTTT
>Ga0172378_10005535_pt1 | contig 11805 bp, 11 predicted proteins | sample GrowelOW332metaG_FD_119755 | JGI IMG/M metagenome (GOLD analysis project Ga0172378, IMG submission 119755) | Groundwater microbial communities from an aquifer near a municipal landfill in Southern Ontario, Canada - Pumphouse #3_1 metaG | ecosystem: Environmental > Aquatic > Deep subsurface >... | reverse complement strand
GGCTTTGGGTTGAGTTATACACAATTTGATTATTCAAACCTTGTTTTTGATAAATTGCAGACAAGTTCAACCGATACGGTATTGCTCTCATTTGACCTTAAAAATGTCGGCAGCCGGTATGGGGAAGAAGTCGTTCAGTTATATATATGGGACGAGTTATCGGATTTTGCTCGTCCGGTCAGGGAATTGAAAGGATTTCAGAGAGTAAGTTTAAAAGCGGGTGAGCAAAAGAAGGTCAGCTTTATGCTTTCGCCCACAGTGTTTACTACGCTGAATGAGGAATTAGAAAATATCACAGAACCGGGCTTTTTCAGAATTATGATTGGAAGCTCAAGTAAGGACATCCGTTTAAGAGAAAGAATTGAAATTAAATAAGCAATACAATTAGATGTAATTTATCGGATGCTTTCCTTCTACCCCGGTTCTAAGAACTGACGCCGTGTTCCCTGTTCCACTGTTCTTTGTTCCACTGTTCTTTGTTCCATAGCGGCATAATCCAACTTCATTTTATTCATCATTCCCCTCACACCTTAAAAAAATTCATTCGCATTCCTTTTACATTAAATCATTTTTATACATTTGTGAGATGGAGGGGTAAAACGCTATTCGTTAGCTATCAGTAAAAGAACAACAGCCAGATTATGACAGAGAGATTAAATACTGCGATAGAAGATTATAAGTCAATCAGGAACCTGGATAACGTGCATGAAAGTCGCTGGCTTTTAATGCTATTTCATTTAATCAAATATAAAGAAGAGCATGGGAATACTGATGTCCCGGCAAAGTATAATGAGCACCAATCACTTGCATATTGGGTTAGACATCAACGAATGACCTACAATCAAGGCAAAATTGATCCTTTACGAGAACAATTATTACGACTATTGGAATTTAATTTCCGCCTGCTCGAACTTCATGATTGGGATATAATGTTTGAGAAACTTATTGATTTTAAAATTAAATATGGCCATGTTCGGGTCACCGAGGGTTATTACGATGTTCCACTGTTCAATTGGCTTATGTACCAGCGAAAATTAAACTGGCGTGGCAAGCTTGCAGCCACAAAAATTAAAAAGCTAATAAATTTGGGAGTTGACATGCACAACAAAACCATTAACCAATGGGATGACAAATTTGCCCAATTGGCCAAATTCAAGGAAAAGAATGGACATCTTTACGTATGCAAGCATTTTGGTAGCGATGATCAATTGATAAACTTTGTAAAAGTAATACGCCGCCATCAAAACAAAATTTCGGATGAACGGCGCGCTAACCTCGATAATCTGGGATTTATTTGGAATCCCGGAAAACAACTATCAATTTTATTAAACAAGAAACGGGCAGATGAAGCCTGGTTAAAACGATACGAAGAATTAAAAGAGTACAAAGAAAAATTTGGAACCTGTCGTATATTAAAAACCAGCAGCACCCATCATTCATTAGCCTACTGGATTTCTGTGATACGAAATAATCCAGATAAATTGACACCTGAAAGATTAAAACTGTTGGACGAAATTGATTTTTTTAAAGAGAATAACCCCCAAAAACATAAAAAAAAGGCCAGTTGTTAATTTAATAGACGACTCTTCCGGCGATTAGCTGATGGTAAACATTCAGAAAAAAATTCCAGGAGCTGTCAATCTAATTTATTAATCCTTGTCGGAATCAAATCACTGTTTACAGGTTTTAGCAACACGACTTTCAGTGCCTGAAATAGGTGTACAATAATCACTATGGATGATCCGGAGCATGCTGAACCACCCCCGACTTGTTTGGAGAACAAAAAACTAAGAACCAAAAACAATTTGTAGCTGACTGCTAACCCAAAAAATCGTATAATTCAAAAAATTAGTATTTAGCATTGTTACAATCAAAAGAAATAGTTATTAAATTGCAGGGGTAAAAAAATAAGCATTGTATTGTAGGATAAGTATAAATACCCAAAGGGAAGGTAATAAAAGAGTTAGCAACTATAATAAAAAGAAAAAAGATTATGAAAATTTGTAAAACAAGTATTTTGATCATGTTGTTAATCAAAATGACATCTGTGTATTCTCAAAAGACTGACTATATCTACCAATCTATGGCTGATTATATACAAAATCAAGCAGACACAACGAATAGAATCATACTAGAAAAAAGAACACGTGGTCAGATTTATATGTCCGGTGGAAATGATTATAAAATCTATTCTGCAAAAAAAGAACTCAGTAAATCCATAAAAAAGCAAGTTTGGGCTATTCAAAAAAATGATTCACTTTTTCTTAACTGTTATCATTTTAAACTTGGATTTTGGTATGCTTATGCTGAAAAAATAAACGATAATCTTTTTTTCACAGCTGCTATAACAATGGATCAAGAACAAAGACAAGAAATGGCAATAGCTGGAATGATAGGCGGCCCGATTGCAGCAGGGTTAGCTGGTGGGGACCTGGCTCTGAAGCGATTTTACTATGTTTTGAATTTAAAGACCGGGCAAATGCAATATCTATCCAAAACTATGATGCTGGACCTAATTAAATCATTTCCTGAATTGGCAGAAAGTTATAAACAAGAAAAGGAACCAGAAGAAATTGAAACTCTTAGAGGGTATTTATCAGAAATTAAAATAAGAAACACTGTTGTCCGGTAAAAGTAATGAGTTAGGAAGTACATGAAGCACAACCCAACTCATTTTTGTAGTTTTGGGTCACCACAACTTAAGACTACATGGATAAAAGTACACATTTTTTCGGTTCATCGGTTTTCGGACAGCTGATTTCATTAATTGACTCTGCAATTATTAAAAAAGCGGTTATTCGCTATGGTTCACCCCTGCAACTACCCATGACCATGTTTTACTTAGTAAACCAAAGCTCAGAAGAGTAAAGTTTTATGACCGAGAGTTTAAGCGGGTATTTGAGTTTCTGACCAATCTATTTGAAATGCGGGCTGACTTGATCGCCGCAATTTATAAGCTTCGGTGGCAAATAGAGTTGTTGTTTTATGACAAGCAATTAAAACAGAACTTCCCCTTAAAATATTTTCTTGGAGACAATGAAAACGCCATAAAAATAAAGATTGGCACAAAACATTCATCAATGAGGAACAATTGGCTCTGTTCTAAAGGAGGCTTACTTTCATGAGGTTGCTGAATATAATTCAATTGTTGCTCATAATCATAAGGTTGCATTATGTAAATTCTTTGTGCAGGTTTTTACCGGACAACAATGTATTCTTTTATATAAAATGCAAATATCTGTTGTAAGAATTATTTATAATGTCTCAAAATGGCAGCTTCTTTTTGGTGTGCTGTGCATGATTATTGGCTCTTCCTCTTATTGATTCCGGTGAAAGATTCTCTCTTAACCAGGTAACTAAATAAGTTTTTACCTGGTCAGTAAATCGCTTTATCTTGGGTTTTGTCTGCTTTCGCTTCAGGGCTGTTACATGAGACAGTAGAGTAACATAATGACCTGATGCTGGTGTATAACGGTTTAGTTCACGGCTAACGACAGATTTGTCTTTGGTGATTTATGACGCTATATCTTTTTGGCTTTTGCCTGGTATTGATAATACCTGAATGATGTATCTTTGTTCTAAGGTTATGTGTTTTATTGCAACTTATTTTTGGCGATTTAGGAGGCAAAGTAAAAACTTTTATTTGGCCTCTTTTCGGTATTTTTGTTGCATGAGTGACTTGAATTTAAGACTTTAAATAATCGTATGAATAAAAATTTGTGTTTTGGTATTATACTTGTGCTATTGAGCATCCATGCATTAGCGCAGGAAAACACCTATGTTCAGGACCCTGATCCTGCTATTCAGCAACGGCTGGAAGACTGGAAAGATTTGAAATTCGGATTACTGATGCATTGGGGGCCTTATAGTCAATGGGGTGTGGTGGAGAGTTGGAGTATTTGTCCGGAGGACTTGAGCTGGGCTACCGGCGGGCGAAAGAAAGAGTTTGCCGAAAATTATAATGATTATGTTAAAAAGTATGAGCAGTTACAAACGACTTTTAATCCTGTGAAGTTTAACCCGGAAAAGTGGGCTGCTGCTGCAAAGAATGCAGGAATGAAATATCTGGTATTCACCACCAAGCACCATGACGGGTTTTGTATGTTCGATACCCAATTGACTGATTATAAAATAACTGATTCGAAGACCCCGTTTTCGGTCAATAAAAGGAGCAATATAGCCAAAGAAGTATTCTCAGCCTTCAGAAATGAGAACTTCTGGATAGGTGCTTATTTTTCAAAACCTGATTGGCACAGTGATTATTATTGGTGGGAAAGATTCCCGGCAGTGGACAGGAATTGTAACTATTCCATTCAGAAGCATCCGGAGCAATGGCAAAAGTTTGTTGATTATACCCATAACCAGATTGATGAGCTGATGAGTAATTACGGGAAATTGGATATCCTTTGGTTAGATGGCGGCTGGGTTTGTAAAAAGACCGATGAAACCGTGAAGAAAGAGATGGACCTGGTTTGGGAAAACAGCCGATGGGCGCGCAATCCGCAAAGCCAGGATGTTGATATGGCGGGGATAGTTAAAAATGCACGTCAAAAACAACCGGGCATCATAGTAGTAGACCGGGCTGTTCCGGGTGTATTCCAGAATTATCTGACCCCCGAACAGGAAGTCCCCGAAACCGGTTTACCCTACCCATGGGAAACCTGTATGACCATGGCTACCAGTTGGAGCTATGTACCCAATGATACCTATAAACCGGCAGATGAACTCATTGAAAAACTCGTGGATATAGTAAGTAAAGGCGGGAATTTTCTTTTGAATATTGGCCCGAGACCTGACGGAGAGCTTGACCCGGTTGCTTATGAGCGGTTAAACGAAATAGGGGGGTGGATGAAGACCAACGGTGAAGCCATATATGGCAGTCGTATGTATAAAGTGTACAATGAAGGGGAAAACATCAGGTACACCCAGAGTAAGGACGGTCGTACTACCTATGTATTCTTCTTCGACTTCCGTGAAGGACCGGTAGTGCTGAAAGAACTGGAGGTGAATGAAAACAGTGAAATCAAAATGCTGGGTTCATCCAACTCCCTGAAATTTAAAGATCTCCATAAAGGGACAAAGATTACGATACCTAAAAAGTTGAAGAAAGCCGGTCAGCATGTGTGGGTACTGAAAGCAACAAGCCCCACAACATGAAGTTATGGGGCTATGAAGCATTTTAATAGAACTAATTGTATTCACACGCTAATTAAACAATCTATTGTTTTACAAATTTCATTAAGGCACTATTCCCATTGGTGTTCATAGCTTTGAGGAGATAAATGACGATTTAAAAGAATACACCCTGCCTGGTACGGAATTATCGGCAAAAATGGTGATTCCGGGATCATTTGCCATGTAGTCGAGGGGCTTAATATCATAGGGAGTATCTATACCGGTTGATAAATCTCTGTGAACGTATCCAAATTGAACCCCATAATAAAGGTGATCTTCTGAGTTTAAAGAGATATCCATATTTCCTGTTGTAGCAAAAAACGGGTTTTTTGATTGAGCAAGGGTTTCTCCGCCATCTGTTGAAAAGAGGGGATGATAATCAGCATTAATAAAAATTTCATTCCCGTTGAAAGGGTTGTAAGCAGCGGTTAATCCATAGTAATAACTATGAGTATGAATTTCATTTAGAGCTTGGTTCGTTATGTATTTGGTCACATCTGTTGGAAATGTTTCCATTTAATTCATGGTTACTAAAATACTCATTTTTTAATTGCTGTTGTAACTGATAATTGATGAGTCGGTTTACTATACTGATTTCTTTTGTCAATAACCGTTGTCTTATCATCAAGAATGTCCTATGTTAGTGAACAATTTTTGAAAAGCTATGTTGATTAATAATTAAACAAAATCAGAAACAGAAACCAAGAAACCATCATGATAAAGAACATTTTCAACCCGGGCAATTACGTACAACGAATAAATTGGGCGCTGCTGTTACTGAGAGTCATGGCCGGTGCTTTTTTACTAACCCATGGATGGGGCAAAATGATGAATTTAATTGGACCGGGTCCTATTCAGTTTGCTGATCCCATAGGTATAGGGGTAAACACATCACTTGTATTGGCGGTATTTGCAGAATTTGTATGCGCCATACTTATTATTTTAGGACTGGGAACCCGCGTGGCAGCTATTCCATTGATTATTAATTTTGCGGTTGCCGGATTCATAGTTCATGCTCATGACGCATTTCAGGTTAAAGAAATGGCTTTACTATACCTGGGAATGTTTATAATCATTGGTATTACAGGTGCCGGGAAGTATTCAGCAGATTACCTGATTACCCGAAAATCTAAGTAATATACCGCGAATTGTATATAGGACTTAAAAAGGCCACTCATGGAGTGGCCTTTTACTATTTAGAAGGTTTTAATTATCTCAATCAAAAGTAATTTTCATTTCTACACGCCTGTTTTTTTGTCTTCCCGCTGCAGTTTTGTTATCAGCTATTGGTTTTTCCTGACCAAACCATTCGGCTTTGATCTTGAATTCAGGAACGCCCTGTCCAATCAGATACTCTTTTACAGCTTGGGCCCTGTTTTTGGAAAGTTCCATATTTTTTGCGGGAGTACCGGTGTTGTCGGTATGGCCTGAAAGTAATACATTCCATCCTTCTTTGGTTTTCAAAAGCTGTGCCAGTTCATTCAATGAAAAATAGGAAACGGACTTGATTACGGCCTTGCCGGTTTCAAATTCCAGAGCAGAGAATGCCCTGTCAATTACCGCTTTCTCTTCCTTCTTAATGGCTGGACATCCATTATTTTCAGGAACACCCGGTGTATTTGGGCATAAGTCTGTTCCATCATGGATACCATCACCATCCGTATCAGGACAACCGTCGTATTTTGCAGGACCCGGTGTTGCAGGGCATTTGTCGAGTTCGTCGGCTACGCCATCCTTATCATAATCAGCAAAAGGACAACCATCTAACTCTGGTTTGCCATATTGGTCGGGACACTTATCTTTACTATCGGTAATGCCGTCATGATCACGGTCAGGGCATCCTTTAAGCTCAATAGAACCAGGCTGGTCAGGGCATTCATCTTTTGGATCAATGATACCGTCACCATCTTTGTCAGGGCAACCGTTAAGTTCTACAGGGCCGGCATAATCGGGGCACTTGTCATTCTTATCAGCAATTCCATCGCCATCTCTGTCAGGGCAACCTTTCAAAGCAGCAGGTCCCGGTTCGGAAGGACATTCATCTTTATCATCGGTAATGCCATCGGCATCAGTATCAGGACATCCCTTCTGAGCCCATACACCAGGGACATCCGGGCAAAGATCCAGTTTGTCGCTTATAGCATCCATATCTCTGTCGCGTTCTGTATGCCTGAATACCGGAATTTTCATCATTACGTAAGCATCAGCATTATATGTTTTAGAACCCAGGCAGCTAGTAATCAAGCTATTTGAACCAATCCAAACAGGCCCTAACCTGAAGGCAAGACCTGCTCTGACTCTTCCAAATTCGTCGGCCTGAATGGGGAGTGCTGCGCCAAACCATTTAAGGTCGTAACGCGGGGTAAGGCTGAAACTGGTATAGTAATGTGTTTTACTGATGATATCAGTGCCTTTACGAAGTGCGAAATAGGGGCTGAAATTAATATAGAAATCCTTAGCAAGATTATAATCAACCTGAATGCTCAGAGCAGTTGGCATGCGCATCAGGAAGGTCTCTTTTGCATTTGGATCAAGATTAAAGCGGTTAACCAGGGTATCATTCAGGTCTTTGATGGTCTCGATATTAACCTGTGAAAGATCCCAGTCCCTGACATCAGCCGTAAAATCCTGACTGTAATATGATTTACTGTATTTAACCCGACCAAGATCGAGCAGAGAGATGCCAACCCTCAGTTTATATTTGTCCTGATCGGGGCGTAGCAGACCCTCGCGACCATCCATGTTGTACTTGTGATCTTCAATATACGGGCGGTATTCATATACGAATCCGATATCCATTCCAAAGCCGGGATCGGAAACAAAGTCGAACGGGTCAATGTTATCGTCATCAAAATTACCAGAAAGCCCATAATTAAAATCTGAATTGAAGAGTGAAAGCGAATCGGTTCCATTCAACCTGAAGTTCAGGTTATTCACAAAGGCGTATCCTGAAGCTATACCTTGCAGGCACTTCAGTGTCACACCACCTTTCAGGAAGTGTTTCTCAGAATTTAAAGGGATAACGTTGGCATAAGATACACCGAATTCAGTCCAAAGATTGGTTTGAATACTCAGGTCAGCATTAGTCAGATTCTTGTTTAACAAAGGATCATAATCGAAACTTTCGGAAATGAGGGTCGCAAACTCTTCAGTAAGGTTGTCAAAATTAAATCCCCCCCTTACACGGGTTGAAAATGCCAGAGCACTGTTATCAGAAAGATTGATCATAAATGAAGGTAAGTACATACCTACGCTTACCATTCCTGATTTATCCTTTCCGTTTAAATGCCTGTAAACATATTCACTGCCGAAGTCGATATCATCCCATAAAGAGGGATTGAACAATGCCTGTCTTTTAATGGCCAGGTAATTATTGGAGGCAGAGAAATCACCGCCAAACACTATCATATCAAAGCGGTATCTTGAATCAGCGATAGATGCAGGTTGAAGTGCAAGTCCGCTCACTCCGGCATAATTACTTTGGGCAAAAGGCATAAATTCCTGACTGTAGGAATTATTGGCTTTGAATATGAGGATACACGTGATAAATGTAACCGCATAAATGAATCTTTTCATAGACCGTTTTTTTAGATGGATATCAATTTCAATCGTCAATTAAAATTGGGTGAAATTTAGTAATTTATTTAATCAGGTGCGATGCCGTCCTGATAATTTTATCAACATATTAATAAAGACCCAAAGTAATGAGTTTAAAACGCGAATGATTATTTTCAAATAAACCTGCCAACACGGAATTCTTAAAGATTATTACAGCCCTGCCTGGCATTCTGTTGTTTAGACATTTAACCAGTTATCGATCATCAACCTGCCATGTTGGGTGATAAATGATTCGGGATGGAACTGAACAGATTGAATATCAAATTGTTTATGTTCGAGGCTCATGATCAGCCGGTCATTACTTTCGGCTGTGACTGAAAGGCAGTCAGGAAAATCATCTTTACTGACATACCATGAATGATACACACCGATTTCAGATTGATCAGGGATGCCTGTGTAAAAGCCATATCGAGAATGTGTGATATGGAGTTTTTTAATCATGCCGTGATTTACTTGTTCCAAATTAGCTAATTTTGCCCCGAAATACTCACCAATCATTTGGTGTCCCAGGCAAACCCCGAGAATACTTTTAGTTTCCTTATATGCATCAAGAATATCACACATTATCGGGTACTCAACAGGAAGGCCTGGTCCGGGTGAGAATACTATTTTATCATAAAGTGCAATAGATGCGATATCAATTTTTTCAGGTGTGATGATCGTTAATTTCACATGCTTATTATCCCTTAGCAATGATGCAAGGTTGTAAGTAAAACTATCATGATTATCTAATAAGAACACTTTTATCATATTGAATTTAGTAATTAATGCGTGATGAATATAAGCAACAAAGTAATGAATAAAATTTCTGACCTCGCTGTAAAAGGTGAGCAATTCTTTTTTATCATTGATTTTACAGGCGAAAGAAGTGAAGTATTAACACCTGCTGAAGCTTTTAAGCAAGGTATATATTTTGACATAGAAGGGAATACCAACTTTAGTGTTCAAGAAAGGGATGATGCTCAAAATGGAAAGATCCAAAAGAAAGAATTCCGGATATTCCCTGTTCCCTTCAATGATTACCTGGTATCATTTAAAAAGGTTCAGGATGCCCTTAAACGGGGAGATACCTATCTAATGAATCTGACATTCCGGACCAGGATTGAAACGAAATATTCACTGGAGGAGATATTCAGATACAGTAAAGCCAGGTATAAGTTGTTATATAAGGACTCGTTCGTTGTGTTTTCTCCTGAAAAATTTATCAGTATAAGGAACGGAATCATTGAAACTCGCCCTATGAAAGGGACTATTTCAGCAAACATAGACGGTGCAGAGGATAAGATACTGAAAAATCCCAAAGAGCTTTATGAGCACAACACCATAGTAGACTTACTGCGCAATGATCTGAACATTGTTGCTACTGATGTCAAGGTTGAGAAATTCAGATATGTGGAAACCCTTACAACCAATAAAGGAGATATACTACAGGTAAGTTCTGTTATAACAGGGAAACTCCCTGATGATTATAAAAACAATATGGGTGAAATTATTGCCTTGCTCTTACCTGTCGGATCAGTTACTGGTGCACCAAAGGAAAGGACTATAGAATTGATTAATAGGATTGAGAACTATCAAAGAGGTCATTATGCGGGCATCTTTGGCTATTTTGACGGCAATAACCTTGAAGCAGCAGTTTCAATCAGGTTTATTGAAAGATCAGAAGATGGGATGTTTTATAAAAGTGGAGGCGGAATAACTGCTTTAAGCAATCCCAATGAGGAGTATGATGAGTTAATAAATAAGATATATGTACCGTTTTTTTGAGACTATTAAGATTATAAACGGCTCTTTGCAATACATTGATTATCATCAGCGCAGGATGACCAATACACTGAACCGAAATTATGTCAATGCAGCTTTGCCTTCATTGACGGATATGATAGAAGTGCCATCTAAATATTCTTCAGGATTAGTCAAATGTAAAGTTGAATACAATGATTGCCAATTCCGCATTTTCTTTGATTTTTACAAACCCAGAATAGTGAATTCGTTAAAACTGATTGCATGTGATGATATTAATTATAATTATAAGTACTGCGATAGACAATTACTTAACGAATTGTTTAATAAAAAGGCAAACTATGATGACATCCTGATTGTTAAGTATGAGAATATTACTGATACCAGTTTTTCAAATATAGCATTTTCGGATGGAGAAAAATGGTACACTCCTTCATCCCTGTTGTTACCAGGCACAGCACGTGCAAGGATGATCGAAACAGGATTGCTGATTGAAAAGAACATAACTGTTTATAATTTCCGTGAATTTGAATATTTTGTTCTGATCAACAGTATGCTTGAAAATAGGTTCTCCGATAAAAAGCCCGTTTCAGCCATTGCAGAGTAACCAATAGCATCAGTGATCAGATTCGCAAAAAAAACTGACTACAAAAAGCATCTTTACAATGGAGCATAGGTTTATAAAAGCAGGGGAACTTTCAAAATGGAACAGACAAAAAAAATGGTAATTACTATTAGCCGACAGTTGGGAAGTGGCGGATCCTATATCGGGCAGCAACTTGCTGATAAACTGGGTATATTCTATGCTGACCATGAGATCATACTCCGGGCAGCCAGGGATCTTTCGATACTGGAAAAGGATATTGAAACGAGAGATGAAGAAGTACTCTCATTTTGGGAGTCGTTCCTGAAAGTCAGCGCATTTGTCCCGGATCTGTATATGCCTCCCCAGGAAATACTGCCGACAGACCAGGAGTTGTTTGAAGTTGAAGCAGGCATCATAGAACATATTGCAAAGGAATGCCCGGCAGTCATTATAGGCCGGTGCGGATTTCATCTGCTGCGTAATGAGCCGGGTAGTGTGAGTGTATTCCTGTATGCTTCAGACGATTTCAGGGCAGAGCGTATTACCAAATTATACCATATTTCAAAAGAAGTAGCCAAAGGTAAAATTGCCCAAAGCGACCGAAAAAGAGCTTATTATTGCAAAACGTTTACAGGCAAAGAATGGAATGATGCCCGGAATTACGACCTGTGTATTGATACCGG